>MAAB01030517.1_pt1 | contig 11497 bp, 9 predicted proteins | sample 1115991 | NCBI WGS metagenome assembly MAAB01 (sample SAMN04961124, study PRJNA320927) | seawater metagenome | isolation source: sample BD02T18 sea water enriched with oil for 18 days | place: USA:Gulf of Mexico | collected 2013-07-27
AGAAAAAGAAGAAAGAATTGAAAAAGAAGTCAGAGGTGAATCGTTCGTGAGAGGCAGTGAAGTTAGAAAAGGTAAAAGCTCAAAGTTATCAGCCAGAATATTGCTAATTTCGTCTAGTGTTGCTTGAACGCTATCAATTACTAGAATTTTTAATGTCATCGTCATGTTTTGATATTCCCTCACCTTTTTATATCAAACTTATCAAAGTATTGTACAAAAAAGCTAAAAAGCTAATTTATCCATTTAATAATAAACAGTTAACGCTATTTACTATTAAATGGATAAATTAGCTCTGAAAGAATGAAGCTTAAAAAGTCTAGTTTTTAAAAACAATCACCCGGTATACAAACTTTACCTTCCATCAAAACACGAGCACTTCGGCTCATACTGACTTTTTTAACCATCCATGTTTGGTTAACTTGTATAGCCTCTGCACCCACTTTAAGTGTGCCTGACGGATGACCAAATATAACCGCTTCACGCTCACCACCGCCAGCAGCTAAATTAACAAGCGTGCCCGGGATAGCCGCCGCTGTGCCAATAGCCACAGCCGCAGTGCCCATCATCGCATGATGCAATTTCCCCATCGACAAAGCACGTACCTGTAAGTCTATTTCACTTAAGCTAATCGCTTTACCACTTGAAGAGTGATAAGCCTGCGCAGGAGCAACAAAAGCTACTTTAGGGGTATGTTGGCGAGCAACCGCTTCAGAAATATCATTGATCAAGCCCATTTTCACTGCACCATAAGCCCGAATAGTTTCAAAACGAGTCAATGCAGCTTCATCTTGATTGATCGCCTCTTGTAGCTCTGTACCTGTATAGCCTAACGCTTCTGCATTTAAGAAAATGGTTGGGATACCTGCGGTGATCATGGTAACTTTAAAAGTGCCTACTTCAGGTACTTCTAAATCATCAACTAAATTTCCAGTCGGAAACATCGCCTCAGATGGGTCAACAGGAGCGACAAAATCAACTTGTACTTCTGCCGCAGGAAAAGTGACGCCATCAAGTTCAAAATCACCAGTTTCTTGTACTTCACCGTTAGTAATGGGTACATGAGCTATGATGGTTTTTGAAATATTTTTTTGCCAAATACGTACTTCGCATAGGCCATTTTGTGGAATACGTGACTTTTCAACTAAGCCAGAGGTAATGGCAAAAGAACCAACCGCTGCAGTTAAGTTACCGCAGTTGCCGGACCAATCTACAAACGCTTTATCAATGGCAACTTGGCCAAATAAATAGTCAACGTCGTGCTTGGCAACATCACTTTTGGCTAAAATCACCGTTTTGCTGGTACTTGAAGTTGCCCCTCCCATACCATCAGTTTGTTTACCGTAAGGATCTGGGCTGCCAATAATACGTAATAACATATTATCGCGCGCCTCACCGGGTACCTGACAGCGCTCAGGCAAGTCAGCTAAATTAAAGAACACCCCTTTAGAAGTGCCGCCCCTGATGTATGTCGCGGGAATTTTTACTTGAGGAACATGAGACATTGCTCTCTCCTTTAATTTTATAATGTTGTTCTTCAAGGCTCTGTTGCATTTAATTGTTGTATATTAAATACAACATAGCCTTAATGAGGGCTTTAGGTATTAGAAGCTAAAAAGTCGTTGGCGAACTTTTGTAACACGCCGCCAGCATCATAAACTGACACTTCTTCAGCAGTATCTAAACGACATTTAACCGAGATCTCAACTTGCTCACCGTTAGCACGTGTCATTACAACGGTCATTGCTGCGCCCGGTGCTGTAGTTCCACTAACATCATAGGTTTCGCTGCCATCAATAAGATACGTTTTACGCGTTTCCCCATTGATAAACTCTAAAGGTAAAACCCCCATACCCACTAAGTTAGTGCGATGAATACGTTCAAAACCTTCAGCAACAATCACTTCAACACCCGCTAAACGAACACCTTTTGCTGCCCAGTCACGTGACGAACCTTGACCATAATCAGCACCAGCAATAATAATTAATGGCTGTTTACGCTGCATGTAAGTTTCGATAGCTTCCCACATGCGAGATTCGCTACCTTCTGGCTCAATTCGGGCAAGTGAACCTTGTTTAACGTCACCATTGTCATCACGACACATTTCGTTGAACAATTTTGGATTTGCGAATGTCGCGCGTTGCGCGGTTAAATGATCACCACGATGAGTGGCGTAGGAGTTAAAATCTACTTCTGGTAAACCCATTTTATCTAAGTAAGCACCCGCAGCACTATCTAACATAATCGCATTTGACGGCGATAAATGATCTGTGGTGATGTTGTCACCCAGTACCGCTAATGGACGCATGCCTTTCATAGTACGTTCACCCGCTAATGCTCCTTCCCAATAAGGAGGACGACGAATGTAAGTACTTTGTGCGCGCCAATCATAAAGTGGACTTTCTGCTGGTTCAAATGCGCCTAAATCAAACATCGGGGTGTAAACTTTTTTAAATTGCTCAGGCTTAACACATGAGGCAACGATGGCATCGATTGCTTCATCACTAGGCCAGATATCTTGCAACGTTATATCATTGCCGTTTTTATCTTGTCCAAGCACATCTTTTTCAATATCAAAACGCATGGTACCAGCAATAGCATAAGCAACGACTAATGGCGGTGATGCTAAAAAAGCTTGTTTAGCGTAAGGGTGAATACGACCATCAAAGTTACGGTTACCTGACAATACGGCGGTTGAGTATAAGTTGCGGTCGATGATTTCTTGTTGGATTTTTGGCTCTAATGCACCTGACATGCCGTTACAGGTAGTACAGGCGTAACCTACAATACCAAAACCTAGTTTTTCCATTTCAGACAATAAGCCAGCTTCTTCTAAGTACAGTTTGGCTACTTTTGAACCTGGTGCAAATGACGTTTTAACCCAAGGTTTACGAACAAGGCCTAGCTCGTTTGCTCGTTTGGCAATGAGTCCTGCAGCAACAACATTACGAGGATTCGAAGTATTAGTACATGAAGTAATAGCCGCAATAATCACCGCACCATCGGGCATTTCGCCGTCTTTTTCTTGTGCTTGGCAAGCCGCTAAACCTTTTGCAATACCTTTAGAAGCTAATTCAGAGGTAGGTAAACGACGATGAGGATTAGAAGGTCCTGCCATGTTACGGCCGACACTAGATAAATCGAATTCTAATACACGTTCATATTCGGCAGTCACTAAATCATCAGCCCAAAGGCCAGTATGTTTAGCATAGGTTTCAACTAAAGCAACTTGCTCAGGCTCACGACCGGTTAATGTTAAGTAGTCAATGGTTTGTTGATCGATATAAAACATCCCGGCTGAGGCGCCGTATTCTGGTGTCATGTTTGAGATAGTGGCTCGATCACCAATGGTTAATTCTTTAGTCCCTTCACCAAAAAATTCTAAGTAACTTGATACCACTTTTTGATTACGTAGAAATTCAGTGATCGCCAGCACCATATCCGTTGCTGTGATCCCTGCTGCGCGTTTTCCAACCAGTTTTACACCAATAATATTAGGTAAACGCATCATTGTTGGACGACCTAACATCACGGTTTCTGCTTCCAAACCACCAACACCAATAGCAATAACACCCAGTGCATCAATGTGTGGTGTATGAGAATCGGTACCCACACAGGTATCAGGAAAAGCAACGCCATCTCGCGCCTGAATAACCGGCGACATTTTTTCCAAATTAATTTGATGCATGATGCCGTTACCCGCAGGAATAACATCAACGTTTTTAAAGGCGGTTTTGGTCCACTCAATAAAATGAAAACGGTCTTCATTACGACGGTCTTCAATGGCACGATTTTTATCAAACGCTTGTTCATCAAAACCTGGGGCTTCGACAGCAAGTGAGTGATCAACAATTAACTGCGTTGGTACAACGGGGTTCACTTTAGCAGGATCACCACCTTGATCAGCGATGGCATCACGCAAACCCGCTAAATCTACTAATGCGGTTTGCCCCAAAATGTCATGACAAACCACACGTGCAGGATACCAAGGAAAATCTAAGTCTTGTTTACGTTCGATAAGTTGCTTTAAAGCATCAGTCAATGATTCAGGAGCACAACGACGCACTAACTGCTCAGCTAAAACACGCGAAGTATAAGGTAGTTTTGCATAGCTACCTTTAGTAATGGTTTCAACCGCTTCACGGGTATCAAAAAAATCTATGTTGGCACCCGGGAGTGGTTTGCGGTAATCGTAGTTCATAATTTATTCCACATTCTATCGTTGAGCAATAGGAGAAACTTTACGCGGCTCACTGCCGGTATAGTCTGCACTTGGGCGAATAATACGGTTATTAGAACGTTGCTCCATAACATGAGCTGCCCAACCCGTTAAGCGTGAACAGACAAATATCGGGGTGAATAGTTTTGTTGGAATACCCATGTAGTTATACGTAGAAGCATGAAAGAAATCAGCATTACAGAATAACTTTTTGCTATCCCACATAAATTCTTCACAAGCAACTGAAATATCATATAAAGAGCTATCGCCATTTTCAGCAGCAAGCTTTTCTGACCAAGCTTTGATAATAACATTACGTGGATCTGAGGTACGGTAAATAGCATGACCAAAACCCATGATTTTTTCTTTGCGCGCAAGCATACCTGCCATTTGTTCTTTGGCATCACTGGGTGACTTAAACGAAGCGATCATGTCCATGGCCGCTTCGTTAGCACCGCCATGAAGTGGTCCACGTAACGTTCCGATTGCAGCAGTAACACATGAATACATATCTGATAAGGTTGATGCACAAACACGGGCAGTAAAAGTAGAAGCGTTAAATTCATGTTCAGCATATAAAATGAGTGAAACATCCATAACACGTTTATGTTGCTCACTTGGCTCTTCTTGATTCAACAAACGTAAAAAGTGCCCGCCTAATGAATCTTCATCAGTCATACAATCAATTTCGATACCGTCATGTGAAAATTTATACCAGTAACACATGATTGCAGGGAAAGCTGCCAATAAACGATTCGCCGCCTGGTTTTGCTCGGTAAAATCATTTTCAGGTTCAATGTTACCTAATATTGAACAACCGGTACGCATTACATCCATCGGGTGAGCATTTTTAGGAATTAATTTAAGCGCTGCTTTTACTGCTGCAGGTAAGTCACGCATGGTTTTTAACTGGGCTTTGTAACCATCTAACTGTGCTTGATTGGGTAATTCGCCATTAAAAAGTAAATAAGCTACTTCTTCAAACGTCGAATTTTCGGCAAGATCTGCAACGTCGTAACCACAATAAGTTAAACCACTACCCGATTGACCAACAGTACATAAGGCCGTTTCACCTGCGCTTTGGCCACGTAAGCCTGCGCCGCTAATTTTTTTATCTGTCATTGTCTTTTCCTCATATTTTGTTAACAAGGTTAAAACCTTGTCTACATTTAATTTTTCGTGCAAGGTTGAAACCTTGTCTACCTATAACTTTTCTGGCAAGGTTGAAACCTTGTCTACATTTATTTTTCTTGCAAGGTTGAAACCTTGCCTACAATAATTGTTTTATTTATTTTTACCTTCACTGAAAAGTGCATCTAGCTTTTGCTCGTAATCGTGATAGCCAAGGTAGTCATACAAATCCATACGCGTTTGCATGTTTTCTATTTCGGCCTTTTGGTCCCCATCGGCTAATAATGTTTTATAGACTGACTCGGCAGCTTTGTTCATAGCACGGAATGCCGAAAGTGGATAAAGCACCATGGCACAACCCCACTCGCCTAATTGCTCTTTATTCCAAAGTTCAGTTTGACCAAACTCAGTAATATTCGCTAATACCGGTACATCTAAAGCTTCGGTAAATGCTCGGTAATGCTCTTCGGTTTTAACCGCTTCAGCAAATATGCCATCAGCCCCTGCTGCAACATAAGCTTTAGCACGTTCAAGTGCAGCTTCAAGTCCTTCTTGAGCAAAAGCATCGGTTCTCGCCATGATAAAGAAGTCTTTATCGCTGCGAGCATCTACAGCGGCTTTAATACGATCAACCATCTCTGCGGTAGAGACGATGGCTTTATTTGGACGATGACCACAGCGTTTTTGCGCTACTTGATCTTCAAGGTGTACCGCTGCTGCACCGGCTTTTTCCATATCACGAATCGTTTTAGCAATGTTAAATGCCCCGCCCCAACCGGTATCAATATCTACTAAAAGCGGTAAGCTTGAAGCCGCGGTAATACGCTGAACGTCTGCGATAACGTCATTTAAAGACGTCATACCTAGATCCGGTAAACCATAAGAAGCATTAGCCACTCCACCACCTGAAAGGTAAATAGCTTGATGCCCTAATTGTTCAGCCATCATCGCGCAATAAGCGTTGATGGTTCCGACAACTTGTAAGGGTTTATTGTTTGCTAGTGCTTGTTTAAATTTAGCACCTGGAGATAATTTTACAGACATGATTGTGTCCTCTTTTAATTAAAGCTCAGAGGGTTGCTGAGCTATTTTATGTTCGATATTTTTACGTGACGCGGCGATATGGCGTCTCATTAATATTTCGGCGAGTTCACCATCACGATCAGCAATGGCTTCAATAATTCGAGAATGTTCATCAAATGCTTTGGTAGCACGTGGACTGTTCATACCAAACTGTATTCGGTACATTCTGACCAAATGGTAGAGTTGACCACATAAAATATTAATCAACTGTTGATTGTGACTACCTAAGATCACTTTATAGTGAAAGTCTAAATCCCCTTCTTCTTGATAATAAGCAACGCCATCTTGCAGCGCTTTAGCGTTAGCGTGTTGCTTAAGCATGCTCTTCATGTCGACAATTTCTTCATCGGTCATGTTAATGGCAGCTTGACGACATGCCATACCTTCGAGGGCTTCTCGCACTACGTAAATCTCTAGCAAGCCTTCAATGCTGCACTCAACAACTCTGGAGCCGACATTCGCTTTTCGTTCGATCAAGTGACACTTCTCTAATCGATTTAGTGCTTCTCTGAGTGTAGAGCGACTTATTTCAAATTGTTTAGCAAGTTCGGGTTCACTTATTTTACTGCCTGCGGGAATGTCACCTTCAACAATCGCATGTTGAATTTTTTCAAATACTTTATCTGCTGTGGTGATAGCTTTAGGTTGTGTGGGGTTAGAAAGGCTCATCAATTGTCGACAATTAGATTTCAATGAGTGAATGATAGTTTAAATATCGGAGATGTCAAGTGCGAAGCGATGCAATTGTCGACAATTGAAGCAGCCAATTGAAATGATACAACATTGAATTTGGCCAGCAGAAAACCTGGTGAAATAGTTAGCTTTTAAGACAAATATGCCTAGAAGAAAATGTTAATACACTTAAAACGTATCAACCAAAGAACCAATAACAGACACCTATTGCCGCTATTATCCCTGCCAGATCAGCCGTGAGGCCACACGTTATGGCATGACGAGTATGTTTAATACCCACTGAGCCAAAATATACCGCTAAGACGTAAAATGTGGTTTCCGTAGACCCTTGCATGATTGAGGCTAAACGACCTGAAAATGAATCGGCACCATGAGTATTCATGGTTTCTATCATCATAGCTCTTGCGCCTGAGCCACTTAAAGGTTTCATCACAGCCGTAGGCAGTGCTTCAACAAAGCGACTATCAAAACCTAAAGTGTTGGTAATGTAACGTGCCCCGTCGACCAATAAATCCAACGCACCACTGGCTCTAAACACACCAATCGCGACTAACATCGCTAGCAGGTAGGGAATTAACTTTATGCTGGTTTCAAAGCCTTGTTTAGCCCCTTCGATGAAGCTGTCATAAACATTAACGCCTTTTTTAATCGCCACCAAAATGAAGATAAGTAGCGTAGTAAAAATCAGCAGATTGCCTAATAAGGAAGATTGTGTAGATAAAGCCGAAGCAGAAAGCGTCGAGAAATAAACCGCTAAGCCACCAATTAATGCAAAAGCCGCCGACAAATAACTTAATACCACCACTTGATAGAGTTTAATTTTTTGCATATAGGCAACACTAAGTAAACCTGCCATGGTTGAGGCGAAAGTAGCTAATAAAATAGGTACAAAAACATCGGTCGGGCTAGCTGCCCCTTGTTGTGCTCGATAAACAAAAACAGCGATAGGAAATAATGTGACAGAGGAGGTATTTAATACCAGAAATAATATTTGAGCATCGCTTGCTGTATCTTTTTTGGGGTTTAACGACTGAAGATCTTGCATCGCTTTAAGGCCTAAGGGCGTGGCAGCATTATCTAAACCTAAAAAGTTGGCGGATAAATTCATCGTCATTGAACCGATTGCTGGATGGCGATCAGGTAACTCTGGCATCAATCTGGTAAATAAAGGCGAGATAAATTGAGATAACTTGTCGATAACACCCGCATGCTCAGCAATTTTCATCATGCCAAGCCAAAAGCTTAAGATACCAATTAAACCAATTGCTATATCAACGGTGACTTTCGACATATCAAAAATTGCATTGACTAGTTGTTCAAAGATTAAAACTTGATCAAAAACCAGCCATTGATAACAGGCTGAAATAAACGCAATAAAGAAAAAGCTCACCCAAATTTTATTTAACACAATGAAAACTAATATTTATTTTTATCATCTTGTAAGTATACAAGGATCATAGCTAAAGCATAGCGTTAAAAGCTGTGAATAACTTGTTAGCTACCCGTTAAGAAAACGTTGATAACTCAAAAGGCAAACATTACAGGCAATCTTTTATTACTTAAATTTCAAATGGTTAAAAATAAAACAAATATTATTAGCGTTTCGTAAACTTTGCACTACAATTACTTCTACAGATTGATTATTCACCAATGATGCTCGCTGGCAATTTTCATTGTTTTTATAACATAACCTGTTAATTAGCGCATGGCTCAACTATAAAATTGAGCCAACCCCTGGGCCCGATACTAGCAATAGTTTCGGGCTATTTTTATGCTCTGATTTTTACTGATTGGGGTTGTTCGTAATGAACAGCGATTAAGAAAGTTTAAATAATCGTTTGAAATTTTCTGTTGATATTTTGGCAATGTGCTCAACCGATTGACCACGAATACTGGCTAGATGTTTGGCAACTTCAACTACATAGGCCGGTTGGTTTTGTTGCCCTCTGTGTGGCACAGGTGCAAGATAAGGCGCGTCGGTTTCAATTAATATTTTGTCATCGGGTACTTGTTTAGCAACTTCTCTTAGCGCACTGGCATTTTTAAAAGTAACAATACCAGAAAAAGAAATATAAAAGCCAAGCTCAATCGCCTGTTGTGCCATTTCCCAGCTTTCAGTAAAGCAATGCAAGATACCACCAACCTCACTGGCATTTTCTTCGCGTAAAATAGCTAGGGTATCTTCTTGGGCATCTCGAGTATGAATAATCAGCGGTTTGTTGACTTGCCGAGCTGCTTTGATGTGCTTTTTAAACGAATCTAATTGTAATGCTTTAGTTTCGGGTGCATAAAAATAATCTAAGCCGGTTTCACCGACAGCAATCACTCTTGAATGTTTGGATAATTCAATCAACTGATTAAGGTCTGTTTCATCTTCTTGGTTCAAAGGATGCGTGCCACATGATAATAAAACATTATCAAATGTAGCTGTTTTTTCTACCATTGCAGGAAAATCGTCTAACGTCACACTGACACAAAGCAATTGCTCAACTTGAGCTGTTTTAGCTGCAGCGATGACATTGTTTAAGTCGTTATCGAATGAAGTGAGATCAAGACGGTCTAAATGGCAATGTGAATCAATAAACAACAAAATACTCCTTAAAGAGTGTAAATAACCAAAAATATATAAATTAGTAATGAATAATGAGGTGATAAAAATAAGTCGATAAAACTTACATAGTTAATGTGCTTTCAGCTGATCCTAGAAGACGACCTATCGATTTTTCGATTTGATTACGAATATTTTCAGGATCGTCAAGAAAAGTAATACCAATACCTGCAGGGGTGCCATTTTGTACACCGATAGGTGTTAACCAACAAACTTTGCCTTTAATAGATGAAGGCTCAAGTGAGTCAGGCAACAATACTTGCAATTCAATATCCGTGCCTAATTCAAATTGCTCAGTAGTTCTAACAAATAAACCGCCATTTTTAACAAAAGGCATATAAGATTGATATAAGTCTCGGTCAGTGACAAATTCTAAATATAAATTTTCCATAGTATTTCTAACTCTTATTCTGTCATTGCAAATTGAATATCAACCAAAAGTTTTTCTAAACCAAGCTCTTTATTGTACTGAGTTAACGAGCTACTTTGTTTATTGTAGACTTTAATGAGCTGATATACTTGCCATAAGGTTTCTTTTTTTTCAGCTATGAAGTGTTTAAATTCCACTTCAGTGATTATTTCAAGTGAACAAAACTCTCGCCATTGATGATGGCTTCTTAATAAATCAATAATAATTTTTTCTAACCAACGACTACTTTGTTCATTATTTATCAGTTGTGTCGTTAAGTCCATACGCGGGTATTTTTCTAATAGAAAACTAATAAAATTCGTGTTTATTTGTTGGTATTGTTCAAATAATTTAGCCTCTGATAATTCCGCTAAATGGGACAAATTTACAAATGGGTCCTGACTTTGTTGGCCTATTTGTTGAAGCAGTTTTTCGCCTATTGGTGGCTTTATTTGAATATGTCGACAGCGACTGATAATCGTTGGTAATAACCGTTGTTCATCATTGACCAATAAAATAATAAAACTATTATTTGTTGGCTCTTCCAAGGTTTTCAACAAAGCATTTGCCGCAGATATTGTCATTTTGTCAGCATCTTCAATAACAACGACTTGATTAGTGCCTAATTGGGCTGTTTTTTCAAAAAAACGACTGACTTGACGTATTTGATCAACACCAATGGTAGCTGCCGCAAGTGTGACGGTAACTTGGTCAGGATGAGTTTTCTGCTGGTATAAGTTGCACGGCTTACATTGCTGACATGGCAATGAACTTACATTAGGTGTTTCTTTAGTGACTAATAAATCATTTTTCTGACACAAAAGTGCTTGAGTTAACCATTGTGCCAATTCAAGATTACCAGAGCCTTTAACACCAGATATGATCATCGCATGAGGCAGGCTTTGTTGGGCAATCTGATGAATTAAATGCTGCTGCTCATCCAGTAACCATGCTTTCATCAATCTTTATCCATTGTACTTACAAGAAAAGTATTAAGTTGATGACGAATATTTTCATGAACAACTGTCATCGGCTCTTCTGCATTAATAGTGACTATCGTCTCATCATGCTTAGCAATATCTAAATATTTATTTCGTACTCGATGAAAAAATTCTATTTTTTCTAATTCGATTCGATCTAGTTCACCACGAGCCTGTGCTCTTGCTAAACCTTTCTCTGGTGTAATATCAAGGTAAAGTGTTAAATCAGGCTTAAAGCCCTTTAAGGTAACTTCGGCGACCATGTTCATCACTTTATCATCGAATTGTCTCCCGCCGCCTTGATAAGCTCTTGAAGAGAGATCATGACGATCACCAACCACCCACTTCCCCTGTGCTAAAGCAGGTAAAATACGATT
>MAAB01042845.1_pt1 | contig 11481 bp, 9 predicted proteins | sample 1115991 | NCBI WGS metagenome assembly MAAB01 (sample SAMN04961124, study PRJNA320927) | seawater metagenome | isolation source: sample BD02T18 sea water enriched with oil for 18 days | place: USA:Gulf of Mexico | collected 2013-07-27
AGTTGAACCAGTGCGGGATTGTTATCCCATAATCCATCTTTGCTGATGGTCGCTAAACTTTTTGTGCTGGCCGTTGGGGTGCTCATTACAGGCTCTCCACTGGGGTTGAAATATTTTGCGAAGAAAATTCGTTTAACAGAAGCTCTTTGTTTTTAGCGAAAAAAGTCAGTGCCTTAAGTGTCGCTCCAACTACCGCTCGTGGAGTGATAGTTGCACCTGTAAATTGATCAAATTGGCCTCCGTCTTTTTTTACTTTCCAGTTGTCATAGCTAGGTTGTTGCAGTGATTTACCCGTAAATTCGCTGATCCAGCTGGATTTTTTGATGTCTATTTTATCACCCAGCCCAGGGGTTTCTTTGTGATCTACCACACGCACACCGGCCAGTGTGCCATCAAGTTTGATGCCCACTAACATGTGGATGTTGGTGGTGTATCCGTTAGGGCTAATGACGGGAAAAATAATGGTGTGTACTTGACCGTCTTTTTTTGCGAAATGGGCGCTGGTGCCTTCTTTTAATTTACCAAGTTCATTGATGTTGGCCAGTGAGCGAATTTTCGGTGAGGTTAGATCAAGTTTGTCCGTTAGTAGGTTGTTATCAACGGAGTCTTTGGGTGTGATTTCATAAAGCGCACGGGCTTGAGCCTGCGCTATGTTGTTCGTGATTTGTTGTTGAGTATTAAACTGCACAACGGCAATAACACCCGCGGTCACCATGGCAAATAAGGCAAGCCCTAGCGCGTTTTTAAATATGGACTGAGACAGAGTGATAGAAGTAGTCATGTCTGCACCTAATCTTTTTTAGCTATACCACGAACGGCTTTTTTATGGCCGTAGGTGCGAGGTTGTGAATATTGGTCAATTAAGGGGGCGCAAAAATTCATTAATAATACCGCAAACGCAACAGCGTCAGGATAGGCGCCCCAAGTGCGTATTACGTATATTAATATACCTATGCCTGCCCCATAAATAAGTTTACCCAAGGGTGTGGTGGATGCAGTTACGGGATCGGTTGCAATAAAAAAGGCTCCCAGCATAGTGGCGCCAGCAAATAAATGCAGGCTAAGCGGCACATAGCTATCACTGTCCCAGCCTATAAATAAGCTAAGTAAAGTTAATGACAGTAATAAACTTACTGGTACATGCCACGTGAATATTTTTTTCCATAATAAAAATGCGCCGCCCAGTAAAAACGCCGTGTTAACCCATTGCCAGCCTAAAGCAATGCTAGCTTCATTGTTTGGGCCGTGAAAAATGGGGTCTTTATAAATCTCGTTGGCAGTTGCGATCTCTACTTGGTGTTTGTATAAATCTAAAGGCGTGGCCATAGTGATGGCGTCAATGGTTTCACGACTTAAAAATATTAAATGAAGTGCGTCCTGAATTGAAATGCCGTTATTTAATAAAACACTTGGCGCGCTCCAGGATGTGGTCATTTCCACAGGAAAACTCACCAGTACCAGTGCAAAACCGATCATGGCGGGATTGAATGGGTTTTGACCCAGGCCGCCGTATAAATGTTTGGCAATGATAATGGCAAACAATGTGGCCACTATCGTTACCCAGTAGGGTGCATAAGGTGGTAAAGATATCGCTAATAAAACAGCGGTTAATAACGCACTGTAATCGGTTAGGTGGTGCATGATGGGTTTTTTACGTACATATAAAATAGCGGCTTCACACAGTAAGGCGGTGGCACTGGCTAGGCATATTTGAATTAAATGGCCGGGACCAAAAAAGTAACTTAACACCGCGATGCCCGGGATAAGGGCAAGTAACACCGTTAACATTACCGTGCCGGTGTTGCCTGGGCGGGTGGCGTGGGGCGAGCTAATATTCAATAAGTTCATGAGTTGGCCTGCTCTAGATTTTTTTGTGCAACGGCAAGCTTTGCAATTTGTTTATCTAAACCTAATTGTAAAGCGTCAGCGGTGTCTAGATTTTGTTCTTGTGCCATAGTGAGTCGTTCACGTGCTTTGTCTACACGGGTTTGAGACGCCAATACCTTTTGTTTGAGGGCTTCCAGTTCAGCTGTGGGATCGGTTGCGACTCCCGCTACATCTTCTGTGGGCGGAGCCTCTTTTTTGGCGGCTTGTTTTTTAGCGGCGGCGTCTGCTCGTGCTTTGCGTTTGGCGGCTTTTTCGGCTTCCTCGCGCTCTAGGCGTGCGTTACGGGTATCAAAGCGTAACTTGGCTTGATCGCTGTTTTGTTTGTCTGCCTTGGCTTGTTTAATTTCACCTTTGGCAAAACGGTAATACTGCACCAGTGGAATGTTGCTTGGGCATACGTAAGAGCACGCGCCGCATTCAATGCAATCGCTAATGTTGTGTGCTTGTACTTGATCTAGGTTGCTGCTTTTGGCAAACCAAAGTAACTGCTGGGGTAACAATTGAGCCGGGCAGGCTTGTGTACACATGCCACAACGAATACAGGCCTGCTCCATAGCGGGGTCGGCCAGTTCATTGTGCGTGGCGGCGATAATGCAGTTACTGGTTTTAGTGATCGGGATCTGTTTATTGGTAATGGTGAAGCCCATCATGGGGCCGCCCATGATGAGCCTTTGTATTTTACTTTGATCACAGCCTGCTTGTTTAAGTAGGTCTTGAGTTGGGGTGCCCAGTAACACTTCAAAATTCTGAGGGTGTGCGACTGTGTCGCCGGTAATGGTGGTGATGCGACTAATGAGTGGTCGGCCAAGAGCCACGGCTTGATAAATAGCGCGAACGGACCCTACATTTTGGCATACGATGCCAATATCGGCAGGAAGACCTGCCACGGGTACTTCAAGGCCAGTAAGAATTTGAATGAGCTGTTTCTCACCACCAGAAGGATACTTAGTCGGAATCACCACCACATGAATTTCGTGAGTGTCATTCTCGCTTGCTTTTAAGGCATCCTGCAACGCTTTAATGGCTTCGGGTTTGTTATCTTCTATGCCGATGTAGCACTGTTGGGGTGTTAAAATTGTTTGAAGAATTCCAATGCCCTTAATGATGTCAGCGGCGTTTTCACGCATAAGCACATCATCGCTGGTGATATAGGGCTCACACTCAGCGGCATTAATAATTAGGGTGTCTATTTTACTGGCTGGGATAGACGCTTTAACGTGAGTGGGGAAACCAGCCCCGCCCATGCCAGCAATTCCCGCTTGAGAAATGATCTCGATAAGCGCTTGAGGATCGGCGTCTAGGTAGTTGTTCAGCCCTTTAATAGGTGCCCAGCTATCATTGCCATCGGTGGTAATTTGAATGCAGATATCTTGCATGCCCGATTGATTTGGTACGGGCGCCTCTGAAATAGCGCTTATCACACCCGATGTGGGCGCGTGCAAGTTACAGCTTACAAAATCTTCCCCTTGGGCAATAATTTGCCCCTTTAAAACCGAATCACCTACCTTTACTAAAGGGTTGGCAGGGGCGCCAATATGCTGGCTAATAGGCAGTATTAAGGTGTCAGGAATGTCGGCTTTTGCGATGTTTTGGGCGCTGCTTTGTGATTTGTTTTGCTTGGGGTGGATGCCGCCTTTAAAATCATGAAGCGTGTAGTGATGCATGTTCATGATTGTTGGGCTCTTCTTACGTTATTGTGTGCATGAATTTTTGTGTGTATGTGCGTTGCTATATTTTCACACGTTGCGGGCAGTATCGTCATGGTATTTACCCTCTGTCCGTGATGATTAGCTGCGCTGAAGCGGGCTTGGGCCAGTGCCAGTTTTGCATGGGCTCGGCTACGGGCAGCATATCAATGCAATCAACGGGGCAGGGTTCTACGCATAAATCACAACCCGTACACTCATCACTAATGACGGTATGCATTTGTTTGGCGGCCCCTAAAATGGCATCAACGGGGCAGGCCTGAATGCATTTTGTGCAACCTATGCATTCGTCTTCGCGAATGACAGCCACAAGCTTAGTGTCTTTTTCTTCCCCATGCTCGGCATCTAATGGCTCTGGCTCAACCCCCAATAAATCGGCAATGGCCGCAATGGTGCTTTCGCCACCAGGGGGGCATTTGTTAATGCTGTCTAGTCCGTCGGCAATGGCTTGTGCGTAGGGGCGGCAGCCAGGGTGGCTGCATTGGCCACACTGTGTCTGGGGTAATAGGGCATCTAGCTGGTCCACAATTGGATTGCCCTCAACCTTAAAGCGAACAGCGGCGAATCCCAAGACAGCGCCAAAGATAAGAGCTAATACAACCAGTGCGACAATGGAGATAAGAATTAAAAGCATATTTGTACCTCCTAAATTGACACTAGGCCAGTGAAACCCATGAAGGCTAACGACATTAGGCCGGCGGTGATCATGGCGATGGCGCTGCCTTGAAACACTTTAGGTACATCGCTTACGGATATGCGTTCACGTAATGCTGCAAACAAAATTAACACTAGGGAAAAGCCTACTGCCGCGCCAAAGCCGTAAAGTATGGATTCTAAGAAATCGTTTTGACGTTTAATGTTAAGCAGTGCGACGCCCAATACGGCACAGTTGGTGGTGATTAATGGGAGAAATATTCCCAGTACTCGGTATAAAAGTGGACTGGTTTTACGAATAGCCATTTCGGTGAATCCCACCACCACAGCAATCACCATGATGAACGAAATAGTTTTTAAGTAGGTGATTTCAAGGGGGACTAATAAATACTGGTAAACCAAGTAAGAGCTTAACGAGGCCAGTGTTAGCACAAAGGTGGTGGCGGCGGACATGCCAATGGCCGTTTCTAGTTTGTTTGATACCCCCATGAAAGGGCATAAACCTAAAAATTGTACTAATACAAAGTTGTTAACCAATATGGTGGAAACCAATATGAGGATGTAATCAACCATGTGTTGCCCTTAATAAGGTCAGTAATATTTGTTGTGGATCTTAATGTGTAACTCAAAACGTTGACGCGATGTAGAGAGTTGGCCGCTACTGAGGGTGAGGTGTTAAAATAGCTAACTAACTGTCAGTAAAGAAAAAATCGGCGAGATATTATCCTTGATGAGGCGCAATGGTACAAGTTTTCACATAAGGGTTTTGAGTTCTTTTGCCCATATGATTAACCTAGTTAGTCGATTTTAACGTATCAGAAGGTTTGTGTTTGTTGTTATTGCCTTGTTTGCCTGAAATGTAGTCATCAAGCTGTTTTTGGAATGTATGGGCAACTTCCCTTGATAAAAAGGGCGTAGTGGGTGTTACCCACGGTTGGAAGGGCAGGGTGGTTTTAGAGTTATTAATGGCGGTTATCAACTTTTCGCTGGCTTGGGACTTGACTAAGATGGCCCCTCCTCCTTTTCCGTCTAGTAATAGAGCTTGATATTTAGCTTGGATGTAAGAAGGCAGTGAGGAATAGACGCTGCTTAATATCACGGCACTGCTGAACTCACCTTTTAACATGAGCATGGCTGCGGAGTCGTGGCTATGATTGAAGTTAAAGCTTACCTTGCCCGTTAAACCTTCCTGAGCAAGCCACTTTTCAAGCTCTAAAAAGGCCTGAGTGTAACGGCTGGCCACTAAAATAGTGCCTCCAATTAATTCGCTGCTGCCGATGGTTTTGATGTGTTTACGGCTTAAAATATATATTTGTTCGCTTCGGGAGCTGGCTAGGGCAGGCTTTAATCCTTTGCGGGATAAAGCTTGAACATAGAGGTCGGGAACAACAAAAACGTCGCCGTCACGAGCGAGTAGAGTATCTAGATACTGCTCGTAACTACTGGAAGATCTAATGTTCACATTACAACCTGTCTGCTCTGACAGATCAGAAGCAAAACCCTGCCAATATTTGTGAATAAACGTGGTTGAAAAAAACGGGCCTACTTGGAGTCTGATGGGGTTGTCGCAGGCGTGACTGCTGGGCGCGATAATTGCTAAAAAAAGAACAATAACGGTTAATGCTTTTAACATTGATGATTACACTGTGCAGAGTCTTGTTTTAGTGTAGTTGGTAATGAAGGATGTGAAAGCTAAGAGGAACTTGGCCCAAGTTTTAGGGCCAAGTTGTAGGGGGGGCATAAAGAGTTACATTACTCGCATGCCAGGCTTTGCACCGTCATGGGGTTCAAGTAACCAAATTTGATCGGCCCCCGGTCCTGCAGCTAATACCATACCTTCGGACACACCAAACTTCATTTTACGTGGTTTAAGATTGGCCACCACGACAGTGTGCTTGCCAATTAAGTCTTCAGGCGCGTAAGCCGCCTTAATTCCAGAAAGAATGTTTCGGGTTTTACCTTCTCCCACATCGAGTGTCAGCTGCAATAACTTACCTGCGCCTTTCACATGCTGGGCATCCACTATTTTTGCGATGCGAAGATCAACTTTGGCAAAATCTTCAAAATCTATTTCATCTGCAATAGGTTCGCTTAAAGATGGTGCGCTTTGTTGTGCGGGCTCGTTTTCCGCCGCCTTTACAGCGTCAGCCTTTTCTTGTTCGATCATGGCGTCTAATTTGTCTTTTTCTACACGGGTCATAAGGGCTTTGAACTTATTGATGTCGTGATTTAAAAGTACTTTAGTTCGACTGTCCCAGTTTAAGTCTTCAATGTTCAAAAACGCGGTAACGTTTTTAGTCATTGAGGGTAATACCGGAGCAAGATAGGTTATTAATTGACGGAACAAATTAATGCCCAGTGAGCATATGCCCAATACATCGGCTTCTTTACCTTCTTGTTTGGCCAGAGCCCAGGGTTCTTTTTCGTGAATGTATTCATTGGCGGCATCTGCCAGGGTGATGATTTCACGAATGGCTTTGCCGTATTCACGGTTCTCGTAAAACTGAGCAATTAAGTCGCCTTTGGATATGGCGTTATCCAATATGTGTTGGTCAGGAAGTTCACTTGCCAGAGTGCCTCCGGCTTTTTTTACAAAACCTGCACAGCGGCTAGCAATATTAATGACCTTACCCACTAAGTCTGAGTTAACACGTTGCGCAAAGTCTTCAAGGTTTAAGTCAAAGTCATCAATACGGTTGGTGAGCTTAGCGGCATAGTAATAACGTAAGTATTCAGGTTGGAAGTGATCAAGATAGGTGCGAGCCTTAATAAAGGTGCCGCGAGATTTAGACATCTTAGCACCATTTACAGTGACATAGCCGTGGGCCCAAACAGCGGTGGGTGTACGATAGTCGGCACTGTGTAACATGGCAGGCCAAAATAAGGCGTGAAAGTTAATAATGTCTTTGCCGATGAAGTGATAAACCTCAGTGTCTGTGCCTTTTTTCCAGTAGTCGTCAAAATTTAAGTGATCTGAGCGATCACAAAGTTGCTTAAAACTGGCCATGTAGCCAATAGGTGCATCAAGCCATACATAAAAGTACTTGCCTGGGGCTCCTGGGATTTCAAAACCAAAATAGGGGGCGTCGCGGCTAATGTCCCATTCTTTTAAGTCGTTATCGACCCATTCGGCTAATTTATTGGCCACTTCTTTTTGTAGTGTGCCTGAGCGTGTCCACTCCTGTAAAAATGATTGAAACTCTGGAAGTTTAAAGAAGTAATGTTCACTTTCTTTTTCAATGGGCGTTGCGCCTGACATAACCGAGACAGGGTTGATTAGTTCACCTGCGTTGTAGGTGGCGCCACAATTTTCACAGTTGTCACCGTATTGATCAGGTGTTTTACATTTAGGGCAGTCGCCTTGTACGTAACGGTCGGCTAAAAACATTTCTTTTTCGGGATCAAATAACTGCTTAATACCACGAACGTTGATGTGGCCATTGGCTTTCAGTTTGTTGTATATGTCAGCAGAGAGCACGCGATTCTCTTCGCTGTGAGTGGAGCTAAAGTTGTCAAAATTGATTAAGAATTCACCAAAGTCTTTTTCATGCTCGGCTTGAACTCGAGCAATTTGCTCCTCGCTAGTAATGCCGTCTTTTTGTGCGCGTAACATAATCGCGGTGCCATGGGCGTCGTCAGCACACACATAGGTGCAAAGATTGCCGCGGGATTGCTGAAAGCGCACCCAGATATCCGTTTGAATATATTCAAGCATGTGGCCTAAATGAATGGGGCCATTAGCGTAAGGGAGGGCGCTGGTAACAAGGATGCGACGCATGAATGTCTCTTGGGTTGAAGGCTGTGAGATGTGGGTAAAGACAGCTTAACCCACATTTTAATGGGCATAATATAGCAGGGTTTAGCACCGCCATGTAGCTATGTTTGTACTGTGGTTGAAAAGGAATGCCCAATATAGCGCTAAAATGCTAAAGTCCGACCAATTTAGTAGGTTTATTGAAGAGGTTTGTATGCCACATAATATATTGGCAGCGGTGAAAAAAGCGATTAGCGGATATAGCGACCCTTATCTTGGCATGGATTTGTTCAGTGCTGATGCCATTGAGTGTCTAGAGGTTACAGGGGGGAAGGTAAAGCTGGATGTTTTGCTTAAGTACCCGTCAGATTTTTTAAAAGACGGTATTGCTCAAATGCTTAAGGTGGCCATAGAAAATGTCGCGGGCATAGATGACGCTGATGTGAGTGTAAATTGGGGGGTGAATTCCCATAAGGCTCATGAGAATTTAGAAAATGTAAAAAATGTAAAAAATATAATAGCAGTGGCTTCTGGTAAGGGAGGTGTGGGTAAATCTACGACCTCCGTAAATCTTGCGTTGGCTTTAGCAAGAGATGGTGCGCGAGTTGGGGTGCTGGATGCGGATATTTATGGGCCGTCACTGGGTATGCTAATGGGAGTGGCTGCAGATACTCGACCTGAGACTGTTCAAGAAAAGTTCTTTAAGCCAGTTGAAGCATTGGGTCTGCAGACTATGTCTATGGCTTACTTAATTACCGAAAATACCCCCGTGGTATGGCGTGGGCCCATGGTGAGTGGTGCCTTGCAGCAATTAATTACGCAAACGGTTTGGGATGATTTGGATTATCTTATTATTGATATGCCGCCAGGTACTGGAGACATTCAATTAACCTTGTCGCAAAAGATACCGGTGTCGGCATCGGTTGTGGTCACGACTCCGCAAGATATCGCCTTATTGGATGCCAAAAAAGGCATTGAGATGTTTAACAAGGTAAATATCCCTGTACTGGGTGTGATTGAAAACATGTCGATGCATATCTGTGGGAACTGTGGCAATTTAGAGCATATATTTGGTGAGGGCGGTGCCGAGAAGATAGCGAAAGAATTTGGAACCGACATTTTAGGTTCTTTGCCGTTGTCTAAATACATTCGTGAGCAAAGTGATGCAGGTAAACCTGTCGTGGCTGATGGTGATGGTGAAAGTGAGGTGGCGCAAATGTACATTAATACTGCGCGCACTATGGCTGCAAAACTAAGCCGCTTATCGGCGCAGACAATACCTGATATTCAGATCAGTGATGATTAAGTCTGGGTAAGTTATAGACGCGCAATATAAGCTGCAATTGCGTGTCTTTAGTTTTGACCTTTAAGCCAGTCTGTTACGAATTGCTTGAATTCACGGCTGGCTTTTTTAGGGAAAGATGTTTGCCAGTTTTCAAAGCGGCCAAGTAATTGTTTGGCGTTTTCATAGCTTCCTGCGTGATTTAAAAAAGCCTGTAATTGATTGCTTTCAAGAATACTAAGCTCTTCTTTGTTTTTGATTGGGGTATTAGCTCTTAGGCATATTTGAAATGCATCCTTTTCTAGTTTTATACCTGTTGCACTTAATCCTTTTATGACGAGCGCTGAATATGTGCCGCTGGCTGAATCTAGTTTGGTGCCGGTGCGTATTCGTGTGAATGTGTTTTTACTCCAAAAGGCGCTGACGTCGGGAGTGTCTGCATAACTTGAGCCTAGGTAATCGTATTGACGGCTCTTAAGATGCTTGCATAGCTGGCTTAGAAGTAGGCTGCCCAGATTTTGCTGTTGTAAGTTGGGGAGGGTCGCGATGCGAACAATGCGAGCGCCTCTTAAGTTAAGATTTTCCATTAAGCCCATGTGATGGGCTAAAACCTGAGGCATTAAGTGTCCCTTAGGTCTGCGTACACCGTTGTAGATATCTTGTTGTAAAGAGGTTTCAAGAGGGTTGGTGGAGGAATTTAAAATGGGGCCTTCATCACTTATAAGGCATACCGCTAATAAAGTGTCTTTTCCTTGTGTGGTCCCGTTAAATAATCCAAATAGCCGAAAACTTAATGCATCTAATATGTCGCGTAAATCGCTTGGTCGTGTTTGGTAATGAGCCTGAATTAATAATCCAAATACTTCTTTTAGTAAGTCATCCTTAGTATTTAATTGAGATTGGCTAATTTCTTTGAACTGCGGCTTTTGTACTTGATCTTTATTGAGTGAAAGACCTGCAGGCTCGCAATTTAAGCAAAACACTTCAAATAACCAGTGCTCTAGTGGATCTGTGTGGGCGTACCGGGCGGGCTGATTTAGTGTGTGTAATTGTGTGAGATGTTCGCTGTTAAGGGTTTGTAGGTGCTTTAAAAACCGAAATTGAAAACCTTTTCCTGTGCCTTCATAACCATGAGTGGTGGTGGCCATGATAATTTTGTTCAGTGTATTGCTAAGTTGTATTAATAGGTTGATGGGGAGGCTGGCGGCTTCATCAATAAAGAGAACGTCATTTTGTTTAACGGTGGCCAACACGCTTTCTGGAGGGATAAAGGTAATGGTTTGGTGTGTATTGTGTGAATTTAATACCTTGTATATGGCGTGACATGACGCCTTATTAGGTGCGGTTAGATAAAAATTTATACCGTTATCTATATTCATGTTTGTAAATTTACAGATTAGCTTACCCAGAAGGTGGGATTTACCTCGTCCCCTGTCGGCGGTGATTACATGGGTGAATGACGGGTTCCCTAAAGTGGCGTTGATGCAGGACAAAACATGTTGTTGATCCGTCGTGAGGTCATCTGGTTGCTGCCATAGCAGGCTTGTTGGTTCAAATAAGGAGGGCGTGGGTGCCGGCATGCCTTCTTTTAGAATATGAATATTGTGTTTTTTGGCTTTGCTGAGTAGGCGCGTCACCATATTAACGTTATTAGTTTTTACGTCGCTGTTTTGTGTGTGTGGTAGTCGGTTGCGAGCAAAGCTATCTTCAGTATTGGGCCATGCATCTATATCAGGGCTAAGTATAAAAAAAAGACCGCCGCAGCTAAGTGTGCCTGAAATAGCAGTAAGGGCATCTGGGTAAAGGCCTTCGTGGGCGTTAAAAACGACGTTGTCGGATTCATAGCCCAGTAAGTTACTGGGCTTATTGGCTGAGAGTAAGGTGCCTTTAATGTAATCCGGTTTAGAGCGTCCTACCAGTGAATTGTGGGAGTGTTGATTAAGCCATGGGGCGAGGATTTGCCAAGCCCAATCTTGTTGGCCAGACACGATAATCACTTGGCGATGGCCTTTTTGCTTGGCCAAGTTAGATAGGTTGGAGAAAAAGCTTAACCAAGGGTGCATATGTTCGCTGTTACTAAGTTTGAAAGAACGGTAGAATCTGCGCCAATTGTATCCAAGTTTATAGGCTTTGCATGCGTTTAAGTGATGGTGATATCGAAGCGGCCCTGGAAAGTGGTCATATTAAGCTCACGCCTC
>MAAB01007795.1_pt1 | contig 11459 bp, 9 predicted proteins | sample 1115991 | NCBI WGS metagenome assembly MAAB01 (sample SAMN04961124, study PRJNA320927) | seawater metagenome | isolation source: sample BD02T18 sea water enriched with oil for 18 days | place: USA:Gulf of Mexico | collected 2013-07-27
CCCATCGAGCGCCCAGTTAGCAAGTAGCGGAGAAATGATTCCGCCCTGCGGGGTGCCCGCTTCAGTTTTATGAATTTGACCAGACTCTAAATAGCCAGCCTTTAGCCATTTCCTGACAACTCGCATATCCAACGGGACATTTTGAATTAACCATTCATGACTTATATTATCGAAACAACCTTTTATATCCCCTTCAAGCACCCACTGCGACGATGACTTGCGACTTAGATTGACAAATAACTGCTCAATCGCATCAGCCGCTGACCGTAGTGGTCGAAATCCATATGAATTTCGATCGGCGCACGTTTCAGTGACAGGTTCAAATGCAAGTAAATATAACGCCTGCATCCCTCGATCTAGCATGGTAGGAATACCAAGCGGACGACGATCACCGTTCGATTTTGGAATGTAAACCCTACGTAGCGGTTTCGGCTTGTAACCTTTATGACTCAAACGCGCTATTGCTGACCATTTACTTTTGGGGGAACCCCAAGTCTCACCATCGATTCCCGCTGTCTTACGACCGCGATTCTCAGTGATGCGTTTAATAGCAATCGCTTTGGCAGAAAATGAGTTAACCAACATACGTTGAAGCTGACTCACTTTTCGCCATTGCTTTTCTTTAGCTGCCTTCGCGATCCTTACCTGTAGCCCTCTCACTTTTAGATGACTGGTTTCCCAATCAATCTCATGCCATGACTCAGCAAAGCGGGATGACGCAGGCGTTTCATTATCTGAATTGCTCATCTTGCAGTCCTCCTAGTTAAGAAGAACACCCGCAAAATAGAGACGGATTTATCCCCACAAGGAGAATAAATCTTTCCCCTTGTGGGTGTTCAATTTGATATAGAGCCAAAGACTCTACTTTCTATTTATTAGAAAGCTTTACAGGATTTCACACGATTAAAGACCAGATGGAAGTCAGCACTCTTTCGAGTTAAGACAAAGTTCGAATCTCTATTCAATCCATTACAGACTGACATTCGCTTTTTCCATCCTCCTTTACCCGCAACCTCAACAGATCACCTTGCGGATCACCTGCCTAAAAGGCAAAGTTACGGGCTTACCGAGTTCCGATAGTTTCACATAATTGGTTTAGGTTCTGTCTGTCCACCGGTGGTGCAATATCAGCGTTTACCCAGATGTAAAGAGTAAAACCGACCACATACCATTTTGGTTTGAGCCTTATAACAGCACTTAGCTCAGTGCGGCTGACGGTGTTTATCAACAGTTCACTTACGTTAACCATGCCAATTAGCCTAGCATCTCGACCACCTGCCATTGGTGATGTCTACGTCCATCCTCACGGATAAACATACCCGTGAGGGGATTACATTGTCAGGAAGCTTCGCACCTCATCGTTACCAATGACGCACTATCCCTAGGCTACTAATGGCTGAACATTAGGTCTCGCTACTTTTCATAAGAAAAGTTGAGACAATGAAAATATCAGCTTACGCACAGACGTTAACTAACTAAAGCAAATTGAAAATTTTAAGATGTTCTTAGCACAATTAAACGCCCTAAAAATAGAGGTCGAATTGATGCATAAATTTGAATGAATCGATATTCGTTAGACAAATTTCGATTATATTTTATGAAATGATAGGCATTACCGAGGTAAACCTACATTTTTGTAAAATAAATTGCACTGATAATCAGTTCAATTTCATTTAAATGGACGTAATTAGTCCGAGTTAGATCTCTCAATTGAGAGTCCGATGCTCGGGAAATAACGCCCGAACATCGGGATTTTCTTTAATACTATTTATTGCTGGAAGGTGTATGGATACTGACCGAAGTTAGTATCCACTGACGCTATAGCCCAGCGAGGCTAGCTACCTCTGCGACTCTCGTCGCACTACATCATGCCGCCCATCTTACAATAAAGCATTGATATAAAAGTATAAATTTAAAATAAACGGTATTGGTACCCCGCATTACACCCTAGAATCACTGCATTCGATAATATTCAGAGGGAAAACTAATTAAACTTCTATTTCTTGCTCTACTCTGTGGTACTTCGTTTAAAAACTGAACTATTAAGCGAATTACACACATAACGTGTAAATGAGAACCTAAAATACCTACGAGTCACACGCATTCTTGAGTGAAATGCGTTCAGTGTTTTAGGCCACTTAACTAGAGGGGTTGCAATACATCTTAACAAACTTTGGTAACATCATAACAATGAGAATAAGAAGAAAATTAGTAAAGAGGCTATGCTTGAATCAGCCCTTAATATTAATTAAGAGCTGACCTATTGATGCAACAGCTATATTACCTTTGTATTCTCTTTCTCACCACAATCGCTTTTGAAATTATCGCACTATATGCAACAACACCATTAGTCGCTAACTCTGAGTTAGCAATAGATATGATATGTTCACCAATTATTTTGGGGTTAAACCCCTCTTTAATTGCAATACTAGTGAGCTGGTCAATATCAATTTTTATAGTTAAATCAGGTTTTTGTAAGAAACTTGGTGCACTCCTGTTATCAATATTTTTTTCTTGGGAAGCTCCAATATCACTTGAATCGCCTTTCTCTTGGTTTGAAAGTTCTCCAATTTCTAATTGCTTATTAGACGGCGCTTTTGTTGTAGTATTTTGCAATAGCTTTATTGGAGTTGCTTTGATATCACTTAGCTCTCTTCGTTTTATTAAAAAAGAAGGGCCAAAGCAAGATGTAACCCATTGATAATAACTAGTTAGTACTTTGTTGTTTCTAGTTCTATACTCCTCTGAAAATGGATCTATTTTACCAAAAGGTATCATAACTAAATCACCTTCCGACTCTGTAATATAGTCAACTAAAGATACTGGACTTTTCCATGTCATTGAGCTTGGATATTCAAAATCTGAGTTACATGTATTTTGACTTATTGCGTATAATCTTTTTGCATCTTCAATTAGATAGGCTTCATCTTGGAGTGTTTCTGGTGGGCGCTCTTCAATAAGAATGCCAGCCATAGCTCCTAGCATTGAGGCTATAGAGTCAGTGTCAGTCCAAAGTTCATTAACCACATCTTTGAAAATGCTATGGGCTGATTGTATGTTCATTAACAATAGCGAAGCGGAAGCAGCTATAGCTGTTAATGTTCCAGAACCTCTTGTTTTCTCATGATGCAAGTTTAGTATTTTAGCTAAACTTTTGTAATCCATTCTCGAGGAGTTGGACCATAAATCAACTTGTTTAATATAATCATTAATCTCACCATAGGTCTCTTTATAAACGCTATCTAAGGATTGACTGGCTTTTTCTTCGAACTGAGGGCGCCAAATAGTTTCAAGATTAGAATCTAGAGAAATCAGTCTTGGTATATCTAAAGTTTTTAAATTAAATTCATTGAAATGTTGAACACTTGGGACACGATTAGATTGCAAAATATAAGCTAATGCTTGTGCATGGAATACAGCCCCCGCAATAGCCCTAGGGTGTCCATGAGTAGTTATACTATTTTTAATTACATCTAATAGGTATTCGTCAGAGGCATTAAGGTCTTGTGCACACCATATATGCGGCTGAATTCGCATTACAGCTCCGTTTCCTCCACCATTTATATAAGTCGTTTTATCGCTTTCATAAAAATTACTAAACCAAGCCACGCTTGGCTTGGAGAGGCAGTTAGCTGCATATTTTGAACTTCTACCTGCACCCAATGCGTAGTTCTGCCAAACTGGAAGCTCTATTTTTGCGAAAGTTTGAATGGCAAAGTGACCATTACTCTTAATTGAACGTGAAGTGGCAAGGCGAAGTTGCGTGTCATCTGAGTACGAGCCAGCAGGTAGGATGATTGTTGCACCAAACATTCCCCCTATTTTTCTTTTCCAAGAAACTAACTTTGTAATATATTCCAAGCCAGACCTTGATATCAGTGTTTTTTCACTGGCAAGCTCAGTAATAAACCCAAGAGCATCTCCATATGCAGCCCAAAGTGCAGAATTAACAATTTGATTTTCTCTTATATAAGACATCGACGGCCCCTGCTTATTTAAATTTTTCTGGTGCAACACAAATTTCGTAGATTGAATTAAAAGCGCTTAACTGAGCAATTACGATTCGTTTCACATCTAGGTTTGGAACGTATATTTTCTGGAGGTAATCTAAAGTTAAAAACTCTGGGAATAATACTTCCGCCTCCTCACAAGTTGTCCAAGAAGGCATATGTTGCGTGGTTCTACAAAATTTCTTTTGAAATTTACCTTCAATTGAAGGAGCAAACATATTTATAAAAGCAGCCTCTCCCTCTCCTCTTTTACAAGAGGGAAAAATGTTATTTGTTGTAGTAAAATAAACCCCCTCTTGATTCAGAGTGTCTGTAGAAAAGGATAAAATAATCCAACAAACATCAGAGTCTTTATGTATATATTGTGAGTATGAGAAAAATGAGTTATTAACTTTACTGATTGATAGGTTTATGTAATTAAGCCACCGCTTATCCCTTTCTTTTCTGGATGCTGAGTTTTGCTTGAAAATAAACGCTAATGTATCTTCTTTTGTTAAATGTGCGTTAGGTAACACTCCTCCTTTTGCAAGGATACCTAATAAACCAGAATTAGTGGTGAAATGGATTAATTCTTTCACTCCTTTTTGTTGGGCTATATCGCTAATAGTCATAATGTGTAAATGTACCTTGGTCTAAATGCGAGATAAATTGAGGTTTAGTGTCTTTTTTATAGCTAAGAATAACATTTTCTTTTGCACGAGTTATTGCCATTGCTAACAATTTTATTGCAGAAGTATAGCTACAATCTTCTTGGGTGTTCTCTCCAATTGTAAAGTGTCTATCTTCTAAACCTACAATAAACACATAATCAAACTCAAGGCCTTTAGCAGAGTGGATAGTCGATAAAGCTATATTTTCATGCCCCTCTGGCCACTGATCTTTTCTGGCTATGTCTACATAAGCTAACCCTTTTTGATCTAGGCACTCTTTAACATGTTTAAACCATCCACCGCCTTTAGGGTGCAAAAATCCAACCGTCTGTTTTTGTAGGTTAACATGCGCTTGTATATATCGAATTATATGTGTAATTTGCTGAGAAAAAGTACCTTGTACAACTTCTGGTTTATCACCTCTTCTTAAAATATTTTGGATATCTGGCAGTGTCGCATCGTCCTCAAGTTGAACCGAAGTTGCTTGCAATAGCTTTAATGCAAAATTTGCAATCTCATAGCTATTCCTATAATTCCGCTCCAATCGGAAGAATCTTGCATCTTTAATTCCTATATCTTTCCATGTAAAGCTTCGTCTATAAATGCGCTGAGCACTATCAAGTACAATTGTTGTGAATGATTCTGGTGATAATTGATTCAGGATAGCCTTTAATTGATTTGCTGAAAAATCTTGAGCTTCATCGATTACAATCAAATCTATTGAATCAAATTTTTTGCTTCCAGCGATCAAAGATAAGTCATTCCAATCTAATAAATCTCGTTCATCTTTTAATTTTATATAGGGGTATATAACTTCATCAAGTATTTTTCTACGTAAATTTTTATCTACTCTTGGTTGAGTTCCTCTTCCAGCTCTCTCTATTTCAATATAGTCTTCGTAATTCGCAGGAGAAAGGCGACCAAGTAGGTATTCAACTTCATCGACTAAAAACTTGCTTGTTAATTGAATCCCTTCCCCTAGGCTTATTATTATATCTTCGACTTGATTATTCTCTAAGATACTTTTTCCGATTGGCTTTTGGCTGCACAAATATTTACTTACTGTACAAACATCAAGGTTAATTTCACCAGAAGTGTATCGCATTGCTTTGGTTTCACTTGTAACTAGCTCGCCAACATAAGCTGCAAGTGTTTTGTTGAATGTAAATACTTTCACGTTAATTGCTGGTGAGTTACTATTTTCCCTAAATACATCGAGCAATACGCCTAATGCGGTTTTAAGCATCAAAAGAGAGGTTGTTGTTTTACCGCTACCTGCAGCTCCCCTTATAATTCTGATTCCTGGTCTTAATTGTGTTATTAACTTTAATTGTTCGGGCGTAGGAATAACATTTTGAAGTTTTCTCATTAGCTCATCTCATTAAACATTCTGCCAGTAACGATCCTGTTACCTAGCTAAAAAGGTGCTTGTCATGACTAGATATCTCTTTTGATCTAGTTGATAAACAGCTTAATTTTCATCATACCAGAAAGGTTCAATTTAAACTTCTATCATATTAATAAATAAGGGCTTTATGAGAGACCAAGATAATTGTATTTTATGATTCACTACTGTTTTAACGTGGTAATAAACTAATTAGAAAGAGCCTTATAAACGGTTGTGCGAGAACAATTGAGCTGCTTGGCTATTTGAGATTTATTAATGCCAACTTGAGCAAGTGAGCGGATATTTTCATTTAATGCAATATTTACAGGTTTGCCTTTATATTTTCCTTTCTGCTTTGCTATCGCTATGCCTTCACGCTGGCGTTCAAGCATCATAGAGCGCTCAAACTGATAGATGCCACCTAACATTGTCAGCATTAGTTGCTGCATTGGGTTATCTTCGCCAGTGAACGTTAGAGACTCTTTGTGAAATATAAGCTTAACGCCTTTATCCGTTAACTCTTTAACAAGTGTGAGAAGGTTTTCGGTATTGCGAGCCATTCGGCTTATGTCATGCACATGAACAGTATCATCTTTTCTAACAAATTTTATAAGCTCCTTCAGTGCAGGTCGGTTTGTATCTTTACCGCTACACTTATCGGTGAACAATTCATCTAGTGGGATTTTATTTAATTGTCGTTCAGTGTTTTGTTCGATTGTCGAAACCCGAATATACCCGATTTGCTTACCACTCATATTTATTCCTTGGAAAGTGTTCACTTTAAGCCTTAGACGTCACAAGGATATATGTACATTTAATAAAATACCACTTAAAATGTACATAATAGCAATTAATGATGAACGTACACTTTGACTATGATCAAAATGTACACTTAATTTAAGTTGGTTTCAGATATATGACCATCACACACTTAAGGCATCATTAACTTAGATTCCTATTTTATTGATACTATTATTTGACTTAAAAACTGGTATCAACATACGACTGTTTATTGATACCAGACAACTAGGTCAATTTAAAGGGTATTATTTTTTATCCATCATTTCTTGAAACATCATAAATTGATTAAATTTCTCTTCCATATCTGAAGAACAACTTTCAACTGGCTTAGTTAATTTTCGCAATAGTTCAGCTTGTTTGTAATCTGGCACATCACCATAACTATAAAAGCTCGTCAACACGCTTTCATGCCCTAGGTTTTGGCTCCACGCTTTAAACTCTTCGGGTGTTCGGCAAAGATTTTCACCTAGCCTAACCAAAGTGTTGCGGAAGCTGTGGGGATTAAAGTAAGGCAAACCAACTGCCTCAAAAGCTTGTTTAAAGGCCTTGCGAATAGGATTTGCATTACTCCAATGCTCTATTAGTAAACCAACAGCTTCGAATTGCTGGTTTTTGTTATGTGCCAACTTAGTTTTTGGAAACAACGGATCACTTTGTTTACACCCAAGCTCTTTAATCAAATACTCAATCCATTCAGAAACAATTTTTGATGGCAACTCATCAACAGGAAAAAAGTAAGTGGTGAAGGTTTTACTAAACTTTGTATTCACCTCCCTTGCATCCTGATAAAAGCTTTGTTCGGCAATATCAATGTGTTTAATCTTAGCTGAAGCAACAGCACTGTCTCTTGCTCCTGTTAGAAGAATAAAGGCAACTAATGCTCTATCACGCATTTCAATTGCAGTTGAGCAAGGCATAACTTCTAATGTTTGCATGATCTGTTCAATTGTCGCCACATTCCTTTTACGCTTGGCATTTGCAATACGAGTATCTTTTTCAGACAAATTAAAATATTCAATATCACTGTAGTTAATTTTTGCTCTATAGCCTTTTTGTGTAACGAGGTATTGAAAGAACACTTTTAAATGTCGAGTTGCGGTAAGCACCGTTGCCTTACTTAACCTTTCCCCTGTCACAATTGACTTTTGAGCAAGAAGATATTTCTTAAACCCAATAGCATGCTTTGCCTTAAACTTATTGAAATCAAGATAGCCAGTATATTCTTCAAAACGATTAATTGACTTCATTGAACCATCAATTGTTGAATGATCTTGGCGCTTTGCATCTCTCAAGTACCTGACGTATTCATGCAGGATCCGAACGTTATTTGTATTATTTTTTTTCATCATCAAATACCATGCTTAAAGGATAATTTAAGAGAGCTTTTCCTCTCAGGTTTAAGTGCTTTTCAGCTATCGGTAATTTCCCTCCCAGTTCAATCCAAATATTGTTTACATCACGCCAAGAAACATACTTATTTGATTTACACCCGCACTCATTACAACTCCCCGTCATTTGAGCCATGCCAGCAGGCTTTGCTATAAACCTAAGCGATTCAATACTTGGTTTCTTTGGATACTTGCATTTGAAACAATACATTTCATGTATTTCACATTGATGCATGTAAGTTTTTCGCTTCTTTTTTAAATAGATTTTTAAGTCAATCCCACTAATTAAGAGTGGACGTTTTTCATCTACTACAGGCAAGCCAACACGAATCCAATTGCGTACAGTTTTGGGGTGAACGCCCAATGTTTCGCTAATATCCATAACGGTAAAGCTGCGATGTATTTTGATACGATTTGGATTATTTCGTCTACTCATAGCTAGCCGCCTTAGATGCTGCGATACGTTCATCAAGCCACTGCTCAATATCAGCATTTAGCCAACCAATTGCACGGCCACCTAATGAAATACTTTGGGGGAACTCAGCATTGCTCATGCGTAAGTAAATGCTACTACGTGACAAACCAGTTTTATTTTTCACTTCTGGTAAACGAATAAATTTTTTAGACATATTAAGCCCTCTTGGTCGTTTAATGGATCGGCTAAGAGATTATTTAATATAGGAGGGAGGACGGTCTAAATAGGAATATACAATTCCTATTTAGGTTTTGATTTACTTACTTCTAGACTCTATTGCAGGTTTTATTTGTTTCAATATTTTAAGAATCGTATCATCCGATAACGGTGCTGCTATCAGTTCTGTCATCCTTACTAATGACGTAGATATACCTCGCTGGTTTGGATCTATATCATTGTTATTAAACACTGCACCTAACAGCACCAACAAAGAGTTACGCTCTTTAGATGTTAATGGTTTAGCTTCTTGTGGTGTATTTTCTAGCGATTGGATAAACCTTGTCACCTCGGAAGTTCTAATCACTAATACGTTTTCTTCCTCATCTAAGCCAACAGCAAAATAATTTATTTTGTCATAAATAGATTCTTTATGTTCGCTCTCATTACTCCCATTCGACTCCCTGTTTTCAGGGCGATGATTAATATAAGGAGATGAATAGGACAATAAACCTCTTTTAATCTCTCGCTCTTTAGAAGCACTCTTTTCTTTGTTGCTAGGATTACTATATGCACTGGTATACAGTTGACACAATACATCCCCCTGCTGAATGTATACTCCGCATAAAACTCCCCCTTTAACTGAGATACCTGAAGTTTCTTGCTGATATCGATGCTCTATATCGGTCCTTTCATTCCCAAGCATGGTTAAATCCCATAATCCATTTATCATAAACAGCTCATCTTCTGCAGTCTTAATCCAGCAGTTTTCTGATGTACCATTTTCTGCATATTTAAGGCTGTTGATGGATTTTATTGTGGGTCTCGGATTATCTTCGGATTTAACATCTTCATTTTTAAGTAACATTACCTTTTTTGCTTGTGTAGAATTTACAAAATTAGCCGAAATTTTCAAGTGCCCATCGAGCGCCAACTTATATATATCGGCCAGTGCAATAGGTTCACCAAGCATATTAGAGATATGAATCACGGCTTCATCAAGTGTTAACCAATCTTTTAAACTAAATAATTTACTCATAAATTCACCCTTTATTAGTACTCACACCCGACAGTACATCCAAATAATTTGCCCATTCCTGCATTAATTTTGTTCTTTCTGACAGAAAAACCGAACGATTATAAGCCCTTGATGTAGCGGTACCTGTTAAATGAGCAAGCTGCGCTTCAATCACATCATGATTCCAGCCTTTTTCATGCAAGATTGTCGATGCGGTACTTCTAAATCCATGAGCTGACATGACATCTGCTGGGTAACCTAAATCTCGAAGACGATTAGTTAACACATTTTTACTCATCGGTTTATTGCTGTCTCTTTGATTTGGAAATACAAGCACAGAGTAGCCAGTCACTGCTTTAATCTCTGTTAAATGCTGGGCAACTTGCTTAGACATAGGTACTAAATGCTCTCGATCCTTCTTCATATTTTCGGATGGAATCCGGATTAAAAGATCGTCAAAATCGACATATTCCCACTTTAAATTTCTTATTTCTGTTGGCCTTAAAAATACCCTAGGAATTAATTTAAGAGCTTCTATAGTGCAATAATTTCCAGATTGAGTTGAATCAATGTCTTTAATTAATTGAGCAAGTTCATTAGGCTTCACGATTGCCGCCATGTGCTTAACTTTTGGCAATGGTTTTAATATATCGCGTAATGGTAATCCTTGGGCTGGGTTATTTCGCGTTAATCTATGTGCCAGCGCATAACCAAATACCCGACTTATTACAGCTAACATAACTGGCGCCTTTTTAGGTGTACCAGCAGCTTCAATAGCTAACATTAATTCCGTAATATGCCCTGCATCAATCTCTTCAATATGAAGATTAGTTATAGATTTAGAGTCCACCAGCAACCAGCGTTTAATTCTAGCCGCATGATCTTCTGACCAAGAGTCTTTTTGCTGCTCCCACCACTTTAAAGCAATCGTTTCAAACAACTTATCTTTGGGTGTTGTTTTTGTACGTTTTCTTTCTCTCCGCTCATCCATCGGATTAATACCGTTAATTAAAGAGGCTCTTGCTCCTTCAGCTAATTTACGTGCATCACTTAAGGATATGGAGGGGTACTTTCCTAAAGCCATTTCCTGATACTTACCAGCATGCCTAAACCTAAGTCGCCAAAGCTTAGAGCCATTGCTTTTTATCAATAAAAACAGATTGTTACCATCAGAACGCTTAACCTGAGATTGATCTTCTGGGCAGGTTAAATTCTTAACTTCTTGTGCAGTTAATGACAATGGAATCTCCTAAGAGGGGTATTTAATGAGGGGTATCGCTTTATGATCAGCATTATTTCGAATACTTATAAATATTAGTACCCCTCATTAATACCTAGTATTTCTGGGAAGTAGTGGGATATTATGGAACACCTTAGGAAGTAAAGTCAAAAAAAAGCCCATGAACACTGGGTTCACGGGCCTTCTTAGGAAGCTTTAGTATTTGGGCAATACGTTTACATCATGCCGCCCATGCCACCCATACCGCCCATGCCGCCCATATCAGGCATAGCACCAGCGTCTTCTTTAGGGATATCAGCAATCATAGCTTCAGTCGTGATCATAAGACCCGCAA
>MAAB01030518.1_pt1 | contig 11459 bp, 6 predicted proteins | sample 1115991 | NCBI WGS metagenome assembly MAAB01 (sample SAMN04961124, study PRJNA320927) | seawater metagenome | isolation source: sample BD02T18 sea water enriched with oil for 18 days | place: USA:Gulf of Mexico | collected 2013-07-27
AAATCATAACAAATCGATAATCCGACGGTTAATTCATTAATGTTAGCAGTAACCACGTTATGCCCTGCTTGAGTGTAACGCGATTCTCGATAACTTTTCTCATTATCGTCAACATTGACATCAAATAAATGAATTTTATCGTATTGCGCAATTTGCTCGCCATCAGCGGAAAAAACACAGCAACTATTGGTGAATTTATTTTCTGCAGATAAATACAGAGGGATGCTGCCAGCAATTAAGTGTACAGCATAACGTTTAGCCAATGCTGCGAGTGCATTTCTTAATTGATCACTTTGATAAGTTTGCTCTGCTAGGGCTAATTGCTCGGCATCTCGGCCACCAAAAAACAAACAACATTCAGGCAATACTACCAAGTGTTCTTCAGTCAATTTACTTGATGGTTCCAACAAAGATAATTGGTGTTCAATTGCGGCTAAGTTTTCGGCCACGCTAGGAGTAGAAGTCAGTTGAATCGCCGTTAACTTAGCCATCCATGTTATCCTGCGGCAGTTGCTCTTTCACTTCAAGCAAGCCCGTTTCTGGGTTGATAATACCTATTTGACTATTATTCTCGATAGGTTTAGGCGCAACTTCCACTATTTGTGGTGGTGTATCACGGCCGACACTTATATTTTGTGTTTTTCTGTCCACTTCTTTTACACTAGGCTCACTGATACTGCCGGTGATTTCGAACTTATATTCAGAAACTACGTTTGAGGTGATTACCTCATTAAGCGCAATACCTGCTAAAAAAGTCACCGGATTTGTTGTCGCTATCCAAGCTATTGCCGGTAAACTTGAAGTAATATTTGGCTTATATGACATGCTATAGTCAAGCGCTTCACTGTTCAAGTCAGTATTTCCTTTCACTGATAAATTACCCGCAGCGCCTTTTAAAAAAGTGTTTTTTGTATAAACAACGCCATTATTTACATGGAAATCTCCTTTGACTTCACTGTAAAACATGCCGTCACTAAACATATCTCTAAAATCAAATTTCAACTTTCTCACTAATGACTGCAAACTTAAAATAGAGAGTGCTCTTGCTTGATCAGGCACTTCTGCTAAATAGCCTTCATCTAACTTACCGCTGACATCACCATTTAAATGGGCAATTGCAAAGTTTTGCGGACCGCCTAACCAGTTAAGATCAAATTTAGATTTAAGAGCACTATCCCTAACTGTTGAAGGTAAACCTAAGCGTTCAAACTCTCGTTCTATATCTTTAGAATTATAAGCACCTTTAATATCTGTTTTTGATAACAAAGCATCATGTTGCCATTTAGCATCAAAAGTCAGTTTATTGCCTTTTCTCTTGGCAACAAAGTTATTAATAGCAAGTGTGTTTTCTTGCTCCTTTTCAACCGAAAAGGAGACCTTTCCTAAGTTCAGGTTAGCGTAACTGCATTCCTCACAATCAATACGCATTGGTGGAATATTGGCAAAAAGCTCATCATTAGCACGAATATCAAAAGCAATGGCTTTTTCAATGGTTGGCTCTTTTGCTAACTTGGTATCATCTGCTTTTGGAATAAGCAATTTATCTGGCGCTAAATGAATAAAGTCAGCGTTAACATCAAGTCCTTGTTCTAACCAATCAGGATAGAATTTTACCTCTGCACGGGCTTCTTTACTTGATAACTCAAGGTTCCACCAGCTGATCTCATCTTCCAAAGTAAAGAGCACACCATTTAAGGATTCGCCTAGGAAATTAAGCTTCCCAATGTTGCCACGAATACGCTGCGGTTGTTCAAGTAAATGTTGACTCGCTGTTTGGCTGGTCTTTTTCTGGGGAATGCTATCAATGATATCACTGACCAAGGGCTGCCATTGGTCAAACTCTGCCACAGCAAGGTTAGTCGTGATATGAAAACCATTCATCGGCACATACATTTCTTCATGGCCCAAAATTAAATGAGCTTGGGTAAAAGTGACCAACTGATGATTTAAATTTCCGTAGAAGTTAAATTGTTCACCAAGATCTGCTGCAATGGTGCTTTGATCTTGGTCACCTGAAACTTTAATTTCAGCAACAAGTGTTTCACTTATTGCCTTATTAAACGGTGCGGGTAGATTAAGCTTTGTATTGACTAAGTCAGATTGAATATCAAATTGATAGCTAAATTCGCCGTCATGGAAATTTTTAAGTGTTAATGCCCCTTGCCAATCAAGGCTCCCTTCACCATAGTGTTTAAGTAGCTCGGGCACTTGAGCAAGCCAAGCTTTATCTTGCCACTGCGCATCAATAGCGATATTAGTTTGATAATGCAGCTCTTGGTCATTTGCTGCTACATCAAGTGTTAGTGGCATGCCACGCCAAAGCATGCTCAAACCGGTAACATCTATTTTCTCATTGTTATAACTTAAAGTGCCGTTTACTTGGCTAAAATGTAGCTGAGGAGACTGTAAATCAATGATATTGTTATTAAAAGTAACTTGACCTTTCGCTATTGCTTTACTGGTATCATTCAATGGTAAGGATAAATGAAAATTTCCTGAAATATTATCACTGATCACTACTTTCTCTAATACTGCACCAACACTTTCATCTAATGGGCTAGTAAGCATAAGATTAGTAACATATTGAGGATCTGTTTCTTTAAAATTGGCATCAACCTTTAAAATTTTATCGCCAGACATATCAGCTATAGCAGCTTGAACACCTTCAACATCAATACCATTAAGTACGCCATCACGGCCAGTAATTAACATACTATTGCCAGTAAAATTTAAATTGGCATTGAAATGTTGAATAGCTGGCCAGTGCTGATTAAATTTAAAGGTGGCATCGGTAAGTTCTGCATCAACAACAAAAACACCACTATCATCTTTAAAGGGGAAGTTTTTAATCGGGCCATTGATAAGTACCAGCGCTTGTTCGATACGGCCTTTTGGTAAAGCACCATTTAAATACTCAACCAGATTATTACCCATTAATAAATGAGGATAAAAGCTTTGCGCATCGATAGTATTACCATTAGATGCTGTGGCGACTAACGACATTTCAATGTCTTTATCTTTTTCTGCAAATACACCTAATTCCGCTGTTAACTGTAATTGCTCTGAGTGGAAATTAAGATCCGTGGTTGTTAGGCGCCAACCTAGTTCGGAAAAATTAACATCTAGCTTTGACGATACCTTTTGATAAGCAATAGGTTCAAAAAAGTGTTTATCAAAGTCCAAGGCCCCTTGTTCAGCACTCATGTCAATTTGCAATTGACTGTTGTCATAGAGTAACAGACCACTGACATTTTCCACGCCAGGTATACCTTGGCTAAACTGTGTATTCACCCCTGAAAATTGTGCAATACTAGAAAATTGTTCATTTTGATAATTGATGTATAGATCATCAATCATACCAATAGGATTTAATTGCTCAATCAAGTCCCGAGACTTTGCTTCATTAATAAAAAGCGGTAATAAATCAACAACACCAGCAATATCAATTTTAGAAACATAACCTTGCAGGGAATTATTAACCTTTTTAAATTGAAAGTTTATTGGTTGCCACGTATGTTCATTAGAACGCACGTTAATACCAGAAGAATATATTTGCCGTTGCAATGGGTTATCAAGGTTTTCGAAGACAATTTGCCCTTGGTCAATATTTAAGGTGCGAATGCCTTCTTGATGTTGCCATGCAATTTGATTTTGACCGAGTTGCACTTGTAACTGTTTCGCGACACCATCATCGATAGCTAACCAAGCATTAAAGTTAACCGTAGAATGAGTATTTTCATCATCAATGGCCAAAACACTATCTAACCATGGGGTGATATTCAATTGATTGGCGGCTAAATGTAAAGTGCCACGCATATCGGCAATATGCTCACCTTTAACATCTAAATTCAGCTGTAAATTATTTGACGTTAAACCGTCAAGAATAACATTGCCATGTGCTTTATGCGTTTCGCCTTGGTTTAGCCAATTAAGTTGACTGACTAAGAAAGTGCGCTGGCCTTTTTCGGTGCGAAAAATTATTTGGCTGTTTTTCACGGAAAAACGGCCTATTTGAGAAAGAAAAAGCTCAGAAATGTTATCTAATAACGAAGCATCTTCAGGTGTCTCATTTAACATGGTTTTGTCAAAAAGAATTTTGACACCATCAAGTGAAAAGTTTTTAGTAATGAGGCGTCTGCTGCGGATGCTCTGCCAAAAATCAACATGCATATCAAATGCTTGTACATAAACTTCAGCAGCATCAGTTCGCAGTAAACTGACATTAGCAGCAACTAAGGTGGGTCCTGAACTCTGCCAAGCCATTTCTAAAGAACCAATGGTTATATTACTGCTATAGGTATTATTGATGTAATTTTGTAAGTCTTGGCGGTAATTGTGGGCATAAGGCAGCAGTAATCGTAGCGCACTGATCAACACAGCAAAACTCACCAAAAAAATGGCAATGCATTTGTATGCTCTATTTAACCAGCGGTTTGAAACCTTTGATATACCCATTTGCTAACTTCTTTTACCGTTTAAAATTTTACTAACGTTTCTCTGCTCCTTGAGATTACTACTTCAATGCTACATCATTACTACATCAAACTGTTCTTGATTATACAGGCTTTCGGTTTGAATTTTTATTTGTTTGCCAATAAATACTTCTAATTCCGCTAAATTGTGGTATTCATCATTAATTAATGACTCACTTACCGCAGAAGAAGCATAAACAATGAACTTATCTGCGTCGTAAGCACGATTGACACGGACTATTTCTCGAAGGATCTCAAAACAAACAGTTTCAACCGTTTTCAAATGCCCACGGCCTTTACACACAGAACATTCCCCACACAAAATGTGCTCTAAACTTTCACGTGTTCGTTTACGTGTCATTTCCACTAAACCTAATGCAGAAAAGCCGCTGATACTATATTTGACTTTATCTTTACTCATCGCCACATCAAGGCTGTGATGAACACGTTTTTGATGTGCTTCACTGAGCATATCAATGAAATCAACAATAATGATGCCACCTAAATTTCTCAATCTAAGTTGTCTTGCAATCGCTTGAGTTGCTTCGATATTGGTATTAAAAATGGTTTCTTCTAAATTACGATGGCCAACAAATGCGCCCGTATTAATATCAATAGTGGTCATGGCTTCGGTTTGATCGATAATAAGATAGCCACCCGACTTTAACTCTATTTTTCGATGCAACGCGCGCTGAATTTCATTTTCAACATCAAATAAATCAAATATTGGTCGCTCACCCGGATAATACTCCAATACTGGGGCAAGTTCAGGGACAAACTCTTGAGTAAATTCACCTAATTGCTCAAAGGTAAGTTTTGAATCAATTCGAATACGCTCTAACGAGGTGCCAACAAAGTCTCTTAATACCCGAAACGCCAAAGATAAATCTTGATAAATAGCGATTTGTGTTTGTTTGCGCGCTTTACGTTCAAGGACTTTTAACCAAACTCGACGTAAAAATTCAGCGTCATGGCGAAGCTCTTGATCGCCAGCACCTTCAGCAGCCGTACGAACAATAAAACCATGCTCTTCACCACAATAAGGCAAAACAATTTCCCGTAACCGCTTCCGTTCTTCAATCTCTTCAATACGCTGCGAAATGCCGACATGCTCTGCATTGGGCATAAGTACCAAATAGCGCGCAGCTATGGTGATGTCTGTTGTAAGGCGTGCCCCTTTAGTGCCTAAAGGATCTTTAACCACTTGTACTACAATTAACTGTCCTTCATGCACTAAACTACGAATATCGGGAACATGATCTTTAGGCGAGTCGTCATTTAAAATGAGCTTTGACTTAATGTCAGAGGCATGTAGAAAGGCGGCTTTATCTAAATTGATATCAATAAAAGCGGCTTGCATACCGGGTAAAACGCGGATCACTTTACCTAGGTAAATATTACCTACCAAGCCACGTTTCGCTTCGCGCTCAACGTGTACTTCTTGAAAAACACCATTTTCAATTAATGCTACCCGTGTTTCACTCGGGGTTACATTAATGAGTAGTTCACCACTCATATTTCATCCTATCGCTAAAACTAATTTGCTTGTTGTATTGAGGTTAAAAAACCAAACTCCGCCAATAACTGCGCTGTTTCATATAAAGGTAAGCCAACCACTGCCGAGTAGCTACCTTTAATTTGTTTCACAAATTGTCCGCCGATACCTTGTATCCCGTAAGATCCAGCTTTGTCTTGTGGTTCACCTGTTTGCCAATAATTATGAATTTCGTGCAAGCTTAACGATTTAAATTCAACCTCTGTCGAGACTACAACAGATTTCATTAACGCACCCTGAACAACAGCAACCGCCGTTAATACTTGATGTTTTTGTCCGGAAAGTAACGTCAGATGAGCAATACATTGCTCAATATTTTCAGGTTTACCTAAAATTGCATCATCATAAACTACACAGGTATCTGAGCCCAAAACAAGCACATTATCCAGCTGATTTTCAGCAATACATTGCGCTTTTTGTTGTGCTAATCGATCGACGTATTCATGAGGCGTTTCGCCAGTAATGACACTTTCATTAATATCTGCAGGTGCTGATAAAAACGTATAGCCGAGTTGCGTTAACAACTCCTGACGACGTGGTGATTGAGAGGCGAGTATTAATTTGTTCATAGTAGGTCTATTTACAATTAGCTTATTTTAAAGTGTCGACGAATTTTACGCAGCAATAAAAATGCCCAAGGCCATAGTATAATAGTAGATAATACTGGGTATAAATAAGAAGGTAAAAAGACGATATCGGTTAACATTCGTTGAAACCAAAAAACCAGTAAATGATATAAAGCAGAAACAACACCGACAATAAGTGCTTGCTGCCAAACAGAAAAATTTCTAATTTTTTGAAAGTTACCGGCAATTATAAAAACCGACAGTGCCATTGCGGCAGCATGAACTCCCAAAACAGAGCCTAATAATATATCAAGTAACAGTCCCATTACCCAAGCAGTAATAACATTCACACGACTCGGTAAAGCTAAACACCAGTATAGCAAGACCACTAATACCCAGTCAGGACGAAAAGCATCAATATTTAATGGCAAAGGCATAATACTTGCCATCAGTGCCACCAATAAAATGAAGATGATCACAATACCATTACGAGCCAGCATTGTTATTCCCCTTTACTGCAGCAAGATCTTCTTTTGACGAGAATATTTTGGTTGGCTGTTCAGGCCATAATAATAATAAATATCTTAAGCGATTAATTTGTGCAACAGGTTCACTTTGTACTTGAGCAAAGGGTCGTGACTCATCTTGCAATACCACAGTAACTTCCGCCACAGGATATCCTTCAGGATATTTTCCACCTAAACCAGAGGTCACTAATAAATCACCACTACGAATATCGAAACTATGGGGCACATGGTTAAGGGTTAACCGCTCAATGGTCCCCGTACCGCTGGCAATCAAACGAATACCATTACGACGAACTCTAACGGGTACGGCATGAGTAACATCGGTGATCAATAAAATACGACTTGATATGGTACCAACATGTAAAACTTGACCAACAATACCTTTATCATCAATCACCACTTGGCCTTCAAAAACACCATCATTGGCACCGCGATTAATCACCACCTGATGGGAATAAGGATCACTATCAACTGACAATATTTCCGCAACCATCTTTTTTGCATCAGCGCGAACTGGAGAAGCCAATAAAGAACGTAATCGGTCATTCTCTTGTTTTAGAATATTTAACTGCATTAATTGTTCTTGAAAACGTAATTCATTGGTTTTGAATTGCTGATTGTCTTCAATGAGTTGACGTCGAGTGACAAGGTTCTCAACCGCCCAGTCGATGGTTCGCTTGGGGGTAGTTGCAAGGTACTGCAAAGGACTAACCAGAGATTGCAAATAGCCACGTACTGACTCGAAACTATTCATTTTATGATCGAAAAAAATCAACAGGGAAGAACAAAAAAGCACCAGAACTAGCCGGTGCTGTGGGGAAGGTCCATGTTTAAAAATTGGATTCATAAAAACCTAAAACTTTACTTTAGGAAACTGTTCAACTTTAAGTTGCATGGTTAACTTATTCGTAAGAGAACAAGTCGCCACCATGCATATCAATCATTTCTAATGCTTTTCCGCCACCTCTTGCAACACATGTAAGAGGGTCGTCAGCAACAACAACAGGAATACCTGTTTCTTCCATTAATAATCGATCTAACTCTTTTAATAAAGCACCACCACCGGTTAATACCATACCGCGTTCTGAAATATCAGATGCCAATTCTGGTGGTGACTGCTCTAATGCCACCATAATGGCACTAACGATACCGGTTAACGGTTCTTGTAGCGCTTCCAATATTTCATTACTGTTAAGAGTAAATCTACGTGGCACACCTTCAGCAAGGTTACGACCACGGACTTCAATTTCAATTAAGTCTTCACCCGGATAGGCTGAGCCAATTTCATGCTTAATACGTTCGGCAGTTGCTTCACCAATCAAACTACCAAAGTTACGACGTACATAGTTGATAATGGCATCATCAAATTTATCGCCACCAATGCGAACTGATGAAGAATAAACCACACCATTTAATGAGATAATACCAACTTCCGTAGTACCACCACCAATATCGACCACCATTGAACCTGTCGCTTCTGAAACAGGCATGCCGGCACCAATAGCTGCAGCCATAGGCTCGTCAATTAAATACACTTCACGAGCTCCAGCACCTAATGCCGACTCACGTATCGCACGACGCTCAACTTGAGTAGAACCACAAGGTACACAAACTAAAACACGAGGGCTTGGACGTAAAAAGTTATTGCTGTGCACTTGTTTAATAAAGTATTGCAGCATTTTTTCGGTAACAAAAAAGTTAGCGATAACGCCATCTTTCATCGGACGAATGGCTTCAATATTACCTGGGGTACGACCCAACATTTGTTTTGCCGCTGAACCTACTGCAGCAACACTTTTTGAACCACCAGAGCGATCTTGACGAATAGCGACAACCGATGGTTCATTTAACACTATGCCCTGATCTTTGACATAAATAAGGGTATTGGCTGTGCCTAAATCGATGGATAAATCGTTGGAGAACATGCCGCGTAATTTTTTAAACATAAGATGTTTATGTCCTTGATACCTGACTAGGGCAAATCTGCCATAGCTTAATGAATTTCTTTTTATAATTGCTGTTCATCATACCCCAGACTTTACAAGATGTGATGCCTGTTTTTGCAAAAACAGCCGTTTTTTTACATTTTTTTCATCAAATAGCTAAAAAGTAGGGTATTAGTGGTTAATTTCCGACTTCACGCCATGAAATAATGCGATCGTTACCACGAAACAGACCAAAAGAAATTAAGCCGGTCGGGTTTTCGTCAAAGTTACCATCGTCTTCCCAGTCGTATTGCAACCATGTTGGTACTTGATATTCGAATTGTAAGGGACCTTGCTCGCTATTATTTGGTGCTGAGAAGATAAATTGGTTAGGTGGTGTATTGAACTCACCATTAACAATCGTACCCGATAGCGATGCACTAGTATTAGCCACACCTAGACTATCACTACCATCTAAATCTACTAATCTGTATTGCCAATCAGTCAGTCCACCACTCCAAATTGCCCCAGAAGTTTCTTCGGAAGTAATCGACGGCGTAATACAATTTTCGTCAACATTGGTGATAAAACTTGACCCATCCCATTGTTGAATAGTCATAGCAACTGGCAAGCTTTCACTCTCAGGTCCATAAGTGTTTTCTATCTGCCAACGACCAAAACGAATTTGGCTAGCCGTTGATGTAAAGGCCTTAGCTGTACAATCTGTTGAATCAGTAGAGCCATTATAGTTTGTGGTACAAACTCCAGTAGTATCTGCTCGCATATCAAGATCTTCTAATTTCGCGCCATCAACTTCCCCATCGTCTAAAGCAATACCTATAATCAAGTTGTCATATGGACCATCAACCAAAGAGTCCCTACTGAAATTGCCAACATCTTCATTAAATATATTTCCATCGGCAGGAACATATGAAGCACTAGACCAGTGAGAGGAATAATCGTCTAACCTTCCTACAAGATCAGTGGCATTATCGCTATTTTCTGCAACAAAATTAACGGTAGAATGAATAAAGCTACCAAGATAGTTTTGCGTTTTTATATTTGAGGTATTTTGAGGCTCTATTTCATAGGTTAATGTTAAATTAGGCTGCTCCATATAAGTGAAATCATTACATCCATTTTCAACATCTTGAGCAGTTAAAACAAATTTAGCAGGAATAAAACGGCCAATATTTATCTCGCTTGCCTCCACCAATAATCCTTGTCCGCCATAATCCAGATCTTGCACATCTAAACTGAATAGACCTACTTCATCAATGTTGGCCCCAGAAAACTCTGAAACACCGGCAGTTCCTACACTAAAACTAGTCATAGCATGATCAGCAAAACCAGCACTCGTAGCACTGGTGAGTGTTTGTCCACTCGCATAGGTCAAAACACCTTCTACACTACCGGTACTAGTAGGTAAAACACGAGTGAATTTTAACTGCATTTGCCCTTGTTGGTAGTTTTGTGTGGTATTGTTTTGGCTGTTCTCTGCGGTAACAACTAAATCAAAAGCAGCACCGGCTTTATGTATTGTTGGAGATGACGCATTACTACCATTAATATCATTTCCTGCTGATTTTGCTGTAATAACAAAATGGTCAGGCCTAACCCAAAATGGCTGTGAACTACCAATTAAATTAGCCCCATCGGAATAACTCGCTCGTAAACGAATTTCGCCAGCATCCAAATATTTAGGTGTCGGTATGGTAGCAATACTGTCAGCACCAAAATTCAAACTAACATTAGTTGTATATGTTGGATATTTGCTAATAATATCATTAGTATTAATTTGAAAATTTAAACCATCAGTGCCAGTAGGGTTTGCATTTTCCTGAGCTAAATTTACATCAATATTACCGGTAAAAAGGCCTTCACAAACACCATCTACACTTTGAACCGCCTGTAATCGTAATGTATCAGCAAATGCATTCCCAGAGACCTGATTAGCTATTGTTTCTGATGTACCTGAGCCATATAAAAACCTAAACTCCGCATCGGCAAAAGTTAAGTTACAACTACCTGAGCTATCGTCATTACAAACATAGCCATTAGTCGCCGCTGGTGACATTCCCTCGAGTAAAAGAGTCACAGTTTCAACATCTGTATAGCTCAAATTAACGGTACCTACACCGTTAGTAAATGTTCCTGCTGCAGTTATTGTATTACTAGCGCCAACGGCTTTTAAAGTATAACTACCCGCATCCGAGCTTTGAGTGCAACTGCCATCAATAGCATTAGTACACGCCTTTACAGTGATAGATTCGGCTTCACAGGTTAAACCACTACCATCATGAATAATTTGGTAATGATCAATACCTCCAATATTACAATTGAATAATTCACCGGCAGCCGTTTGTTCGGTTGTACCAAAAGTAAATTCGGTATCATTTGCTGTTTTTATAATG
>MAAB01007796.1_pt1 | contig 11455 bp, 9 predicted proteins | sample 1115991 | NCBI WGS metagenome assembly MAAB01 (sample SAMN04961124, study PRJNA320927) | seawater metagenome | isolation source: sample BD02T18 sea water enriched with oil for 18 days | place: USA:Gulf of Mexico | collected 2013-07-27
CGGTATCGGCAACAATGGTTGTAAAGGCTTTAAGTTGAGAAAGCTTATTGCTCATTATTAATTTCCTTCGCTCTAGTTAACTGCTCATTGACCAAGTCAGTGGCTTGTTTTAATACATCAACAGATGCATCTTTTTTATGACCTTGTTCCGATAGGTAACGTCTAAACTGCTTTCCACCGGGTTGACCTAAGAATAAGCCCATTATATGACGTGTTAAATGTGATAAACGCTCGCCATTATTTAACCTTTGTTCTACAAAAGGGATAAAGTTATGTAATGCTTGTAGACGGTTATCAAATCGATCTGATTTCCCAAATAAGCGTGAATCCACCTGACTTAATATCCAAGGGTTGTTGTAAGCTTCTCGTCCTACCATGACACCATCGACATGTAATAGGTGATCTTCACATTCATCCAAGGTTTTTATGCCACCATTTAATATAATTTCAAGATCAGGGAAATCTTTTTTTAAACGATAGACAAAGTCATATTTAAGTGGGGGAACTTCACGATTTTGCTTTGGACTTAAGCCCGCTAAAATGGCATTACGAGCATGGACTATAAAGGTATTTGTCCCTGTCGTTGCCACGTCACCAATAAAATCTCTTACTATGTTGTACTCTTGTTGGTCATCCAATCCTATCCTATGTTTTAACGTGACAGGAATAGTGCAGGCATCTTGCATTGCCTTCATCGCATCTTTAACTTTTTCTGGATGTGCCATTAAAATGGCACCAATCAAACTATGTTGAACTTTATCGCTGGGGCAGCCCGCATTCAGGTTAACTTCATCATAACCAAAAGATTCAGCCACCTTTGCGCATTGAGCTAAAGCATTAGCATCTGAACCGCCCAGTTGTAAGGCGATCGGGTGTTCAATATCTTCAAAGCGTAAAAAACGCTCAGGATTGTCACCCTTTAATAGGGCGCCAGTAGTTACCATTTCGGTATAAAGCAGCGTTTCTTTTGATAAAGAACGTGCAAATACTCGGTAATCCGATGTCGTCCAGTCCATCATAGGCGCAATGGAGAAGCGTCTGTTAAGTTTATTGTCAGTTGTAATGGTTTTTTTCGATCTTTCTTGTGTGTTTGTATCTAACATAAAATTGTATAAAAGCAGGCTGTATTAGTGAAATTTATACTCAGAACGACGACAAATAAATACTTAAGTTGAAGCCATAAAACATTTTAAACCGTCGCATAAAGTAGTCATATTTTATGACAAGGATTATGTCACAAACCTAGCTGTTTTGGACTCAGAGAACTAAAAAAAACACGTTATAAAGTTACAGTAAATCAGTGTGTTTTTAACTTAATTGCTACTTATGCACAGTATTATGTCATAAAATTACAGCTTTGATGAGACTTTTTTGACCGAGTGTAAAAGTTTTTAGTGATATTTAAGTAATCACTTAAAATGTAAGTATTAAATGCTATAAGGACAATGTTCTATTTAAAAAAAACAGAGAGAGAAGCCGCGCTTTAGTCTGCCATATGAGTACCGTTTAGTTAGGGGGCGCGAATAAGTCCTCCCGCCTCAGCGTAAGGATAAAAGAACCTAAATTTAAGAGGAGGGGCGCAACTTAATAGTTGCTATATTGATAAGGCCTTCATTTTAAAGATAGGGTTTTGAGGTTGCTCCCTTGGGGTCTTACAGAAAAAGCATCATCCTGTGCTGTCATTTCTCGAATGTATCTAGATTACGTCAAAGTGACGCATTGCTTGCGCTTTCTCTAATGAGACTGATAAGAGGTAACTTTTCAGCTTCCATTGTTTTAAACAAGAACTTTTATCGCTTGTCCTTTTCTTTAGCGTACTTAACTGATTATAATTACGACTTATTTTATTCGTTTTACGGTACTTTGAATTCATGCTTTCAAAAATTATTAGACGTCTTCTGTTAGCAACTACACTTGTTTCTTCTGTTCAACTACAAGCACAAATTGCACCTCAAACAATAAACGGGCCTAAGCCACCAATATTCCTATTAGAAGATCAGGCATATGGTGTACATGAAAAGCAAAAGATGGATATTTATTTACCGTCTTTTCCTATTAATACCAAAAATCGTCCTGCTATTTTAATGGTACATGGAGGGGCTTGGACGTTAGGAGATAAAACTGATGCTATTTCTATTTCCAATAAGTTAACTCGCTGGGTTCCTAACGGTATCATTTTCGCTTCGACGAATTACCGCTCAATTCTAAATGCTAAACCCAACCGACAAGCAAGAGATGTCGCCAAAGCTATGGCGTTAATTCAACGTAAAATGAAAGCATGGGGCGGTGATCCTAGTAATGTCATTTTAATGGGACACTCATCCGGTGCTTATTTAGCCTCTTTGCTTGCTGCAAATCCTGGCATTGCTTATGAAGAAGGCGCTAAACCTTGGTTAGCTACTATTGCCGTAAACCCTATCGCACTCGATACCATAGATTTAATGGAAAATGATTCTAACTATGCAGAGCGGGATGCTTTTGGGAGAGATCATAATTATTGGGCGAGTGTCTCTCCTTTACACATCTTACAAGAATCATCCACACCCGTTTTGTTTGTTTGCTCAACAACGGAATCACCTGATAATTGTGCGAGTTCAGAAACCTTTAAATTAAAAGCCAACGAATATGCAAGAACAACCGAGATTATTAAGGTTGCTTTAGATGAATCGGACATGATTGATTCTCTTGGTTTATCTAGTCAATATACCAATGTCGTTGAAGGGTTTATTTATGATTTATTTAAGAAAAACCCAGTAAATCAAAAGTAAAACCTTCCTTAATTAAAAAAACGCCTACTTGGCGTTTTTTTTGCTTTAACCATTATGTATTAGAACAATCTGTTAATTGAAGGTTAGCCTTCTGGTTAAAGTAGTTATAGTGAGTCGCTTTAAGGTTAGTAAAACGACTTTCTCATCAGATGCAGCAGGCTAAGTCACACTCATAATGAGTTATTGGAGTGATAGGAATGTTTGTAAAAGCGGAAAGACTGTCTCAACTATCTTTGTTCAAATTGTTATTAACGGCTCTTAGCAGTAGTTTATTTGTCCTTCTGCTAATCATTACTATTTTAAGTGCTGTTTTCTCTTATCAATCGGGTATAGAGCTATTTGGTGAACCGTACCATTATAGTTATACCTTCATTATTTTTATTATTCTTTGGCCCATTATAAGCTTATTTTTGACCAGCTTGTTATGGGCTTTAAGTGCATCAGGTTTATGGTTATTTTCTCAAATATTTAGCATCAAACTAGAGTTCAAAGACGTGATAGAAACATCATTAGAACAATGAGTTAAGTTTATTTGTTTTAAAAATGCTTAATCATAAAGCCAGAAATTAAAGCCAGTCTGTTCAATAAACGATCTAGCGTTAACGCCTTGTAATAAGGTTAATGTGGCCATTAAACCCGCCTGAATACAGGTGGGAGCCGCTAATGTAATTGATCTTGGTGCATTTTCAATAGGCCACCCCGATTTCGGATTAAGTACGTGAGAGTATCGTTTACCTTCATATTGAAGGTAGCGTTGGCTGTCTCCTGATGTCGCTAGTGCACCTTGGGATAATGAAAGAGTCGCCTGACTTCCACCTTGAAAGGGTGATTCAATGCCAACAAGCCAAGGCTGATTATCTAAACGACTTTTATTACAGGCAATGTCACCACCAAAATTCACCAAAATAGGAATGTTTTTATGTGTCTGATTGAGCAGTTGTAAAACACGATCAACAGCATACTCTTTACCAATGCCGCCAAAATCTAACTCCATACCAAGTGGCAACTTTATGCCTTTAATCGGATCTAGTTGTACTTTTTGCCAACCAATGTGATCCAATAATGCCTCTATTTTTGATTGGGTTGGTGGTACAGCATTGTCATTAAAGTGCCATGCCTTCCTTAGGATACCCGAGCTTATGTCAAAAAGTCCCTCTGACAAATGCCATGCTTTATTAGCAAAATTAAGTAAACGCATGGACTCTTCATCTAATCTAAACCAGGCGTCCGGTCTAGAGTGAAGCTGACAATACATGTTATCTTTTTGGTATCGACTGAATTTGTGTTCAATTCTCCAACATTCAATCGCCGCCAACATAGCCATATTTTTAGCGTCTTGAAAACGTTCTTTTTCTAGTTCAATTAACACAGAGCAAGGGCTTGCCATGGCATCAAATACCACCCTAAATAACCCATTGTTCCAGTCAATTTTAATGTCTGGGTGCTGAGCGGGATTAAATTCAGCCGGTATTTGAAGTCGCATGGCGTTTGTCCTTCCTTAAAATTTATAACCAAGGGTTAACATAGTTGCGGTTGTATCAGGATAAAGTTCTTGGCTGGTTAATTTACCAAAACCTTGATCCCCGGTGTTTGTCTGCTGATAAACAGAAAAACGGGTATAAAACTCAGTATTATCTTCAAATTGATAGCCATACCTTAGACCAAGGGTGATGGTATCAAGATCTCCAAGGCGGTAATCCGAACTGGCATAGTCTTGAGTTTGATAATTACTACTGGTTAAATAACGCTGATAAAAGTCTGCTTTACTTTGTTTGTACCAACGAAGCTGAGGTTCAAAATATTGTTTTTCAAAACGAAAACGATATTTGAAATCTACAGTATGAGACGAAATCCCCCAATCATCGAACATATAGCGGTAACTTAGGTTTAAAATGTCATTATTATCTAATTGGTATTTGGTTTGCCAATAAATACTCTGCTTCACCCGTGAGTCAGGTCTCTTTTCATATAAATAAACATTGCTACTGTCAATTTGATAATTTCCTCCATAATTAGACCCTGTGCTCTCATCAATGACAGAAATAATTTTGTAAGGGTCCGTGTTATAGCCACTCGTGGAACTAATGCCATAATTAAATTGCATGATAGTTTTACGGTTAATCACCTGAGTGACGCCAAAGATGACATCTACACCATTTTTACTCTCACTTCCTTCACTACCTTCGTCGTCGTCATCATCATCATCATCATCATCATCATCATCATCATCATCATCATCATCTCCAGAATAAGCTGACATAACGGTAAGTCCTTCAGGGGCGCCGCCAACAGGTGAAATAGTATCTGAGGCTAATGCTAATCCAAAAGAGACCGTGGTGTTTTTTTGATTAAAATAGCGTGAGAGAGAACCATTTGCCCCTAGCGAAAGATAATCATGTTCTGAGGATATATAACCCCCTGTACCATAGCTCCAATCACGATTAAGAGGTGCAACCCAGTTTACAGCTGCCGATATTCTTGTATCTTTAAATGTATCATCAAGGGGTTGTTCATTGGCTGCTGTTGTATAACCGCCGTTACCTGAAGGCCCTGTATATGTTTGCACTGCATCACTGGGCGTTGCTCCGTTGGGTGATGCACCGGTCAGGGTGTCGCCTGCAATTTTAATGTTTAACTTAGTTTCTGAATCATATGTTTTGGTTGCACTAATAACAGGCTCAATGGCCGTAACTCGACTGTCTCCTTCTACATAGATTAAGGTTGCGGCATCATATTTCCAATTTTCTTGTACTTCTACCGCTAGGGTATTACCCGCAAAAAGGGCACAACTTGCGCTGGCTAATAATTGTTTAAAATCCTGATTTGGTTTTTTAGTTACAGCCACAACCACCTCCACCGAAACCTTGTCCACCACTACTGGCTTCTTTACTAAAATAGATGTGATCATTTAAACCGGATTCAAGCGGTTCACTAATGATACTCATATCATCTTGTGCTAAAAGGTCTCGTTCCCAAGGTTTAACACCAAGATCTGAGCATCCAAGAAGGGAAATAATCGGTATAAGAGAAAGCATTCTTAATAATTTTATGGGCTTCATATCAATCCCCTTTTTCTTGTAACAATTCATTGATGGCACTTTCGTAATCTTTTATTTTGCTGTCATGAAAACCAATGTGGACAGCTCTTAGACGTCCTTTTTTGTCAATAAGATAGCTGGAGGGCATTCCAATCAGGCCATAGGCTTCTGGCATGACTGCCATTTCATCCTGTAGCACGGTAAAATTGGCAGGAACTTGGTTTAAAAATTCGGTTGCCAGTTTTGCTTCTTGATCAAGATTAATGGCGACCACTTCAAACCCCTTATCTTGATAGCGATTCATCACCTTATTCATCCAAGGAAAAGAGGCTCTACATGGACCACACCAAGAAGCCCAAAAATCAACGAGTACTACCTTGCCATTAAAATCCGACAGACTTGTTTTTCCTTGCTTTGAGGTATTCAAATTAGGCAGTTTTTGATGCAATAATGGAGCTTGTTGAGCCTGCTCAATAGAGATGAGTGACTGATTTTTCATGTCTTCTGGGGTTAATGTTTTGGCATTGACACCCATAGATAAGATGCTTATTCCTATCCCCGCCATAATGCCGATAGTTGTTTTATTGGTTTTTACACGCCTTTGGCGTAATTCTTTAAACCTTGTAATATTTGATAGCTGATGACTAATCAAGTTACTTACTCCTTTGCTAAGTCGCTGAAAACTTGAGAGTTAATCTTTTGGTAATTAACATGGAGCAATATAATGTTGAAAAATTAAGGCAACCTTAAGCGCTGCATAATAATTCCTTAAGGTTCATTGGTGACAATAGGAAACTGGCTAAAGCAGATAATTTAACGGGGATTGAACTCTTTGAAGCTAAATGCTTATCGCATAAATGACTGTCACATAATCAATGATAAGGTGTTACCCATGTTGTCTGTAGTAGAAGCGATAATAATCAACACTCAGTTCAGAACAAAAACCATTTCACTTATTCTTATAACGCTAATAGCATCATTTTTCAGTGTGGGAATAAGTGCTCAAACGGCTTTTTTGAAAGTTGATAATGCTTTCAAATTTTCAGGAATTGAGCAGATAAATGAAACCGAATTTGAAGCCAGCTGGACCATAGAAGCCGAATACTATCTTTACCAAAAGCGGTTTAAACTCAGTTTAGGTGGCAATGACACTATCCCGTTACAATTTGAGAAAGCGGGTAAATTAAAGCAGGATGCCAATTTTGGTAAGGTGCGGGTTTTTTACCATGAGGCTAAATTCAAGTTTACCTTAGATGACTCTCAGTTAGCGCAAACTATACCGTTAACACTCATATATCAAGGCTGTGCAGATGCTGGCTTATGTTATCCACCACAAACCCGACTAATTGAATTAAAGGACATCAAGCCATTTAACCAACCTTATAATGCTTTAAAAGGGATAAAGAAAAATGATACACCTGAATTAGAGATTTTAACTCCGTCCAATTCAATAGAGACGCTGCTAAATGGTGCTTCCTTAATCTGGGTATTGATTGGTTTCTTTGTACTCGGTTTAGGGTTAAGTTTTACCCCATGCGTTTTACCCATGATGCCTATTCTCGCAGGTATCATCACTCGCCAAGGTGATAATTTGAGTAGTAAGCAAGGGGGATTGCTGGCGCTTTTTTATGTTCTAGGTATGTCCTTATCCTATTCCATTGCTGGCGTATTAGTAGGCTTGTTCGGGGCGGAACTAAATCTACAAGCCAAACTACAAACCCCGTGGGTCCTTATTCCCATGGCATCAATTTTCTTTTTGTTAGCACTTTCCATGTTTGGCGCATTTGAAATTAGATTGCCTGGGTTTATATCTGAAAAACTAAACTCAAAACAAGATGACTTAACCCACTCAAATAAATCGAATAGAAGCTCTCGATATTTTAATGTGGCTTTAATGGGGGCTATTGCGGCGTTAGTGGTATCGCCTTGTGTAACGGCTCCGTTAGCGGGTGTTCTCTTGTATATCAGTGGTACAGGCGATGCTGTACTGGGTGCCAGTGCCTTGTTTGCCCTGAGTTTGGGCATGGGCGTGCCATTATTATTACTGGGTATTGGGGGTGGTAAATTTTTACCCAAATCAGGTGTGTGGATGATTGAAGTAAAAACTTTCTTTGCGATTATTTTAACCGCTATGGGAATATACCTACTGTCTCGGGTACTGCCAGAAAACCTGATCACCTTAATGGTTTGTACTTTACTTTTATTCTATTCATTACATCTTTTTAATCTTCTAAAAAATAAAGAAAATCAGGCACTTAAAAACCTTTCAATAAGTATTATAGGATTAACCTTGGTCTATACTTTGGCTTTGTTTATATCGATATTGGCGGGGGAAATAAAGCCATTCGAACCGCTCTCATTTTTGGTCAGTGAGACCTCAAATAATCAAACATTAGATTCAGTCGATAATCAAGATAGACTTTTTGTTCGTTTTGAGCGTGTTGATAAAATGGAAGACGCCATTAAAAAACACCCTAAGACCGCTTATATGATCGATTTATATGCGGATTGGTGTACCTCGTGTAAAGATATAGAAAGAGAAATATTTGAACACCCCAGTATTCGGGCATACCAGGGTCGTATGCTGTTTTATCAACTGGATATTACTGAAAATGAGAAAGAGCATACTGATTATATGACTAACAAGGCGCTATTCGGCCCCCCAAGTATGATTTTTTACAACAAAGACGCGCAAGAAGTGGGCCGTTATCAAGGTGAACCTAGTTTGAATGATGTCATCGCTTTTATCGAAAAAACACAATCATTATAAGTCTGAGAATTTAACCAAGATGAGAATTTTATTAGTAGAAGACGACCTTTCTTTAGGTGAAGGCATGCGCATGGCACTTAAACCAGAAGGTTATGTGGTTGATTGGCTAACCGACGGCAAGCAGGCGTTACATGCATTGTTAAATGAAACCTTCGATTTGGTAATCTTAGACCTTGGTTTGCCAAGTCTTGATGGCATCTCCGTATTAAAGCAAGCTAGAGCAAGTGACAAAAATATGCCTGTCATTATTCTGACTGCTAGGGACGCGATAGAAGATAGGATTTCAGGATTGGATGCCGGTGCAGACGATTACCTGGTAAAACCCTTTGATATCACCGAATTAAAAGCACGTATAAGAGCGCAATTAAGACGTAACTCAGGGCGTGCTCAATCTAATCTTTGTTATGCGGGAATTGAAATAGATCCCAGTGCTAAACAAGTCACCTATGAAGGACAAGCTATTGCACTAACTCGACGTGAATATACTATGTTACATGAAATGATGAGCCAGCCGGGTCATGTTTTTACCAGAGATACCTTGCAACAGTTGTTGTACGGCTGGGAAGATGATGTTGAAAGCAATACATTAGAAGTTCATGTTCATCACCTTAGAAAAAAACTTTTTTCAAAGGTGATACGTACTGTTCGTGGTATAGGGTATGTTTTAGACAAAGAAATCATATAGCGCATAAACATTAAAAAGGGAATAAGGGTGAAAGACTACATTTACCAATCCATCTTAAGGCGAACATTATTTTTAGTAATGACCTGCTTTATTCTAGTGGCTACTGTGATCTCAATTGCAGGCATAGTTAATGCTAAACATGAAGTTGAAGAAGTCTTCGATGCAAGATTATCACAGCAGGCAAGAACTTTAAGAAGCCTTGTTTTAGGCAGTTTGGAACATGATTTAAATTTAACCCAGAGGAAGAGCTTTTTAGATGTTATTGAAAAATCCTTTAACGATAAAAAAAATACCACCAAACCCCATGAATATGAACATAAGGTATATTTTGAAATCAAAGTTGATAATGATATTTGGTTAGGATCAAATCATTCGTTAATGGATAAATTATCAAATACCAAAAAAGGCTTTTCCTATGTCAATTATAAAAAGTTTGAGTGGCGTACCTATCACCTTATTAGCAAAATAGAAGGTAAAAATGTCAGTGTATTAGTCGCTGAAAGGGAAGATATTCGTAATGAAATGGTTGAGTACATTGTCGTACAGTCCATAATTCCTCAGCTTATATCCTTACCGATATTGGCATTTTTATTAATGTTAGCAATAAGAAGGGGCCTTTCACCTATCGAATCATTGGCAAATGAAATTTCCAATAGAAACCCTAAAAAATTAGAAGCGGTTAATATAAGCCCATTACCGAATGAATTAGAGCCGATTCAAAATAAACTCAATGATTTATTATTTAATATAGATGGCATGATGGCCAGAGAGCAGCGCTTTATCAGCGATGCGGCCCATGAATTAAGAACTCCCTTAGCCGTACTTAAAATCCATGCACAAAATGCAATTGAAACCGATGACGAGGGCGATAAAAAAATTGCTTTAAACGAATTAGAGCAAGGCGTTGATAGGTCATCTCGCATAGTGGCGCAGTTATTAACTCTAGCAAGATTAGAACAAGGAAACACACTACAAGAGGCTAAAGTTCTAGAAACAATACACCTTCTTAAACAATTAAGAAGTGCCTTAGCTGAGCTTTTTCCATTAACCATAGCGAAATCAATAGAAATTACACTTGAGGCAGAAGAGAGTCGGGATTGGACGCTTACCATGTCCCAAGGGATATTCGACATCTTAATGCAAAATCTCATTTCAAATGCCATCAAACACTCTTATGATCAAGGTGAAATAGAAGTTCACTTAAAACAGGATAAAACACATTTCACAATTAGTGTAATAGATCATGGTTTAGGCATAGAAAATGCAGACGAAAAGACAGTCGAAATAAAAGAAAGATTGATAGAGCGATTTTATCGAGAAGGAGCACAAGCGGGTGCTGGGCTAGGATTATCCATAGTGCATAATATTATGCAGCAATATAACGGTGACTTGAACTTTACAAATACTCAAGGGGGCGGGTTAACCGTGACCTTATCGATACCGATTAAATAGCATAAATATTAATCTTAAAAAAGCCGATCTTAAGATCGGCTTTTTTTTAAGTAGCTTTAAACAATCACTAATAGTTAAAGTGCTTTAGTTTGCTCTGTTAGTTGAATCGTATGATCAACGGCATTAGCAAGTTCGGTTCCTTTCACTAGTATTAACGTGAGGCTAAAGTGCTTTAGTTTGCTCTGTTAGTTGAATCGTTTGATCAACGGTATTAGCAAGCTCGGTTCCTTTCACTAGTATTAACGTGAGGCTAAAGTGCTTTAGTTTGCTCTGTTAGTTGAATCGTTTGATCAACTGCATTAGCAAGTTCGGTTCCTTTAACAATAAAGTGGCGGCTAAAGTAATCTTTATGCTCTGCATGCTCATGGAAGTTATGAGGGGTTAGTACCGCAGTTAAAACAGGAACTTCTGTCTCAAGTTGTACTTGCATCAAACCGGTACAAATGGCTTGTGCAACGAAGTCATGGCGATAAATACCACCATCAACAACTAAACCTGAACCCGCAATTGCGGCATATTTACCTGTTTTAGCTAATATTTTAGCCTGTAGCGGAATTTCATAAGCACCAGGCACTGGAAACACATCAATAAGATCGGTGTTGTAACCGCGTTTGGCTAGCTCAGTTTTAAAACCTTCAAGGCAATTTAAAACAATATCGGAATGCCAAGAGCCGTATAAAAAAGCAATACGTTGTTGGTCAGCATTAAAAGTCGAGTTATTCGTTAAGCTCTGATTCATGGG
>MAAB01032423.1_pt1 | contig 11453 bp, 9 predicted proteins | sample 1115991 | NCBI WGS metagenome assembly MAAB01 (sample SAMN04961124, study PRJNA320927) | seawater metagenome | isolation source: sample BD02T18 sea water enriched with oil for 18 days | place: USA:Gulf of Mexico | collected 2013-07-27
CAGTCACACAAGCACTAACAAATAAACTACTAAACAGAGCCACAGCTAAACTAATATTTTTCTTCATTATTCTATCCTAGAAATATGTATTAACACTTCAATACTGACTTAATTATGGAGTTAAGTATATAAATACATCCAATTAAATTCTGCGACAGAATGTAATATAAATGAACTAATTTGATCAGTAAAAACCTCACTACAACCTCTTTAAACAAGATATGTTCTAAGTATAAACAATCAACTTATCCAATGTGAGAATCTTTAAAATGTCTGCCCTCTATCGTTAAGGAAACTTTAATCGTTATCAATATGCGTCTTAATATAATCTAAAAAGACTCTTATTTTTGGTGAGACAAGTTCTCGTTTTGAATAAATAGCATACGTTGAACTTAGACTTTCATAAGGACTAAATGTGTGTTGATCAAGTATTTGTATTAATGAGCCATTTTCAAGTTCACCTTTGACTGCCCATTTTGGCATTAAAGCAAGTCCGGCATGATTTAGAATTAATTGTTTTTGACCATTTATCGAACGAATAGTTAAGCCACTTTTCATTGCTAATTTTATTGGCTTTTCATTCATGAGAAACCAATTTCTCCAGCCAGCATATTCGTAACGAATACATTCAAAATCAATCAGTTTAAAAGGTGAGTCAGGTGATCCATTATCTGCTAAATATTGTGGGCTGGCACATAACAAAAAATCATTACTGGCTAATTTAAGTGCAATTAAATTAGAGTCTCGTAACCGACCAGTCCTTATTGCAATATCAACATTTTCTTCAACCAAATCTACAACTCGGCCTGTCATTTCTAGTGATAATTTTATTTCAGGGTATTGTGCAGTAAAAGAAGGGATTAATGGCAAAATACAACACTCAGCGAAACCAACAGTCATGCTAATCTTTAGATTGCCTTTGGGCTTTTGTTGCAAGTCATTCACTGCACGGTTTGCTTCTTCGAGATCCGAGACAATGCTCCGTGAGTATTGGTAGTAGGTTTCACCTGCCTCAGTCAGCCCTATATTACGACTGGTCCTGTTGAGTAATAGTACCCCTAATTCTTTTTCAAGAGCAGTTAACTGTCTCGATATAGATGAAGGCTGAATATCAAACATACGGCTTGCTTTAGAAATACTACCCGCTTCTACCACACAGTTAAAGTAGTGAAGCCTAGTCAACATACTCATTCTGCTTTATCTCGTACTTTTAAATAATAACTAAAGAATAAATCATCCATGCAAAAAAGACAAAGCAACTTTGTTTCGATCAATATTGATTGCTTACCTTGCAAACATTAAAATGAACGAATGAGTATTTCAGGATATTTAGAGTATGTGCAAAAAACCCGATTGTGTTAGTGCGATGCAAAACCTCATTACCGAAGTACGAAAGGATTTTCCTTTTAATGTACCTGAGGCAAATATTTGCGGAATTTCTTGTATTGGTTGTCCTAAGAAGTTGTTAGAAATTGTCGATACTGAACTTTGTGAATGGGAAGCAAAACTTAGCGATGAGGTTGTTCCAAAACTGGGTGAAATATCGAGTTTGGGGAAACTTTGCAAAAATGTAAGACGAGGCTTAAAAAGAAATGGCTTGGTAGATTAATTCGATTTTTTTATTTGCTACAAGCAAGTTTAATGCTTTATCCGTAAAGTAAACTGTAGAAAGCAAAAAACTCACCGAGGTGAGCTTTTAGTATAATAAGCAAATTTAATGTTTTATGCGTAGGATAAATTGTTTAGTACAAGGCGCTGTAAACGAAGCATAGTCTTTTCTATGCGAGTAAAACAGTAACGATGTAATTAACTATTTAGACAAGCATAAATTACATCATACCGCCACAACACTGTAACTCACTAATTTTAAATAAAAATAAACACCTGTAAAATAAAGTACCCTGCATTATACCCTTGAACTACTAGCGCTCTTTAATAACTGGATTGTTCCCAAAAAATTCAATATAACGGTTAAAGTTTCAATAGCCATAACTGGCTTTATTTTATCAAAGATAGCATGGAAAAATCAGCTTTAGGCTTAACAAGGCTATATTAAATTAGGGCATTTACTCTATGGCGCATATCGCCCCCATGGCGAATTAGAAAGCTAAATCGAAAACGCACCCTCCAGACGACTTGGAAACCTATAAAACGATGCTCAGTTTCACTCAACTAGAATAATTAAGTTTCACTCGGTTAAGAAAAATTGCAGAAATGTATACACATTACGCATTACGCAGTTTTGTTTATTTCTTCACTTTCTTCACTTTCTTCCTCCAATTATAATTCCATCATTGAAACAACAAAGCTTTTTCCCTCAATTGGAGCATCTAATGATATTGGATTTTAACTCTACGGCTAATGACGTTTTAGCAGACGTTTATTATAGAGCATAAATAAAGTTAACAAATAATATATCTAAACCATATAAATAAAAAACCCACCTAGTCGGTGGGCTTTCCAATTTTATCAACAGTTATTCTGGAATGTCTATATCATCAACCACTGGTAATATTAACCGCGAAGCATTAAGGGCATCATGCAAAATCACTTGCTTAGCAACCATAGTTTCTGAGGTTGTTTCATTAGAAGCGCCAGTATTCAAATTACGGGCAAACTTAGGAAAGTTTGAAGAGCTAACTTGTAAACGAATGCGATGACCAATAGGGAAAACTACTCCGGTATGACCAAGGTTAATGCTGTATTCGTAAGTTTTATTAGCTTCTATTAGTGTAGGTTGGCTTTTTGACCCCTGTCGAAGACTCGCTCGTACCGCTCCATCAAGGATATTATGCGTTGAACCGTCAGGGCGAACATCGACTAATTTAGCCATAAAATCAGTATCCATGGCACTCGACTTAGCAAATAACTCAACCGTAACCTGCCCTATAACAAATAAAGGCTCTATAAGCGGTTCAGAGGTATAAACCAATACATCGTCTCTGACTTCAACCTCTGCTTGTTCAACTGCACCTGATTGTGGTCCACCAGTAAAATCTGTGAAACAACACAAATTCCCGCCCATTGTTGGTACAGGGTTAAGTGGGTCATAATCAAATAGATCAGCGGCAAAACTTGTATTTTCTACTATACCACTTTCAGTTATGCCAGCATCACGTGAGTCAGGTGAGACGCTTAAGCCGCCACTGCCTGTACGATCATTAGCATCACCATTACTGTTTAGATAAAAAGATTGGTACTCGGTATTCGCTAATGGATATTCTGATGCATCAATAACAAAATGGCTACCTTCTTGTCCTGAATCGGGGGGCACCATAATCGCTAATGTTGCCGTTGCTTTTTCCTCATAATTATTTTCACTACCTTTAAGGTAGTAATCAAAATAGTCCATATCATAGGGTCTGAAGTCATCTCCTTGAGTAGCTGCATTAACACTGCCACCAAAAGCAGCATCACCAAAAGAAGGCGTAGAATGATTTGTCGCATGGCCGTATTGGCTAATTAATAGCTTAGTATTATCTCTAGCTTCAATTGACCCTGAACGGCTACGCATGGATTCAAAACTGGCAAACGTGCCATCAGCAAAAATATCGTACCAAGCTCCATGAATCAATGTAGGGAAATTCACTTCTTTAATATTTGCACCAACATCCAGTGCTTGCCAAAACTCATCATATAAAGGGTGTTTCATCCAAGTTTGGTAACCGGTGTGCAAACCATCAAACTGATCGAATGATGTCAGTGGCAATTGCCAAACCCAGTCACTCCACATATTGGTAAAAGACAATACCTGACGATCAGCAACCATTTGATCAATCACTTCTTGTGCTGTGCCATTTTCGGTTTCTTTGCGAATAATTTGATCCTCAGTAATAGCTGACTCAGGCCAACTAATATTCATGCTGTGATGAGGAATGCCCTGATCGTAAACCCATTCACGATGATAGTCCTCAGACGAGATAGAGATAGAAGCAGCCTTTAACGAGGGAGGCGCAGAAATAGCTGCTTGCCAAGAAGTCATACCAACATAGGACGCACCTCTGATACCGACATTTCCGTCAGACCATGATTGTACTGCCGCCCATTCGATAGAATCATAACCATCACTTTTTTCCTGACGGAACATATCAAAGTCCCCATCTGAAGTAAATGTTCCGCGTACACTTTGAACAATATAAGCATAGCCTGCACGCGCGTATGCCGTGCCATCAGCAAGTGTGCCATCACCTTCAATAAAACATCCTTTACCAAAGTTTATTCTTGCATAAGGAGTCCGCGTTATTACCGTTGGGTACTCTTGACTTGATTCCTCATCTGGGCGATAAACAAAACCTGTTGTTAAAATGCCATCTCGCATCGGAATGCTCAAAAGTTCACAAATGATACCGGGATGTGCATCAGAGCGAATTAACTCAACACTAGGCGGTGTCAGTGGGTCGACGATTATTGCTGGTGAATCATCATTGTTATCATTACAGCCTGTTATTACCAAACCAAGCCCGATACAAATGGGTAAATATATAGATGTATTATTATGTCGCATGTTTTAAAAAACCTTATTGTAGTTATATTTATTGTTGTGTTGCTCCCTATAACTATTCAAACAAAACATCCATAAGGCTGACAACGACACAAAACGACAATATTTGACGGTGCTTAGACTTTAGGCTAACAACTGTTTTCAACGGGAAGTGGAGTCTAATTGATTAAAAGGGCTCTATATGCTCATAATACAACTATGTACTTGCTAGAAAGTGATTACTGATTGAAACATTGATGATGTCTGCGGGGGTAAATAAAGGTTATTGGTAGAACGACAAAGTCTGTGACGTTTTGAAAATATAACCTTATGGGAATGTAGTTTGTAAAAATTAATATTTTTCAAATACATTTAAATAAGAATTACATAAAGTGATAATAATAGGTGTAACGGTATAAAATTTTACCATTTACAAACAATGTTTAGAGGCGTTAAAAGTGACTGTTTATGGTCTTCCGACAATGCGGTATAAAGATCGTAAGTTTTGAACACCAATCATTTCCACAATACGCGATCTCGAAATTGTTTTATCATTCATCAATTCAAGTGCTTTACTTCTCCTTTCGTAATTCAGTAGACTTTGAAAACTTTCATTTTTCTCCTTCAGTCTTCTTTGTAATGTTCTTGGGGTTACACATAGCTCATCGGCAACATCGCTTATTGATAAACTTGTTTTATGAATAGAGTGTTTGATAATTTCCTGCACATTAAAAATAATGTCAGGTTTTAACACTATGTCTCGGATAGCGGAACGATCTGATAACAAATCACTGAGTATTGAGTTAGATGTTTCTAGAGGTGCATATAAGGTATTAGGATGAGAAATTGTAATTTGATTATAATCAGACCCAAAAGAAACTTTTGCATTGGGAATAGACTCTACAAATTGATTTTTAACATTTTTAGTAAATCTAACAGAAACATAAAATATGGCCTCAGGTAGAACGGTGGAAAATAGCCCCGTTAAAAATGAGAGGAAAAACAGCATAACCAGCTCATCATTGATGTAAATAGTAGGTATTGTGACCGTGATACTTCTATGATCTGAATAGCTAACAGTAAATGGATTTTCCTGACAAACAGTGTTAATTCTGTTCAGTAGTTCAATGATTCCTGATGAAGCCATTAACCAGATAAAAAAGTTATTAGTATGATCTTTATGTAAGCTAAAACCACTTGATACCGCCAATTCTGGCATATCTTGATATATTTCAATTGATTGATCCAGCACCTTATCAGCCAAAAAAGATGGAATAAATAAGAAGTCATCCAAAGGATTTTCGATAATAGCAGATTTTAAAAATGGTGGTTGGTCAGCATTTACTTTAGTAAACAAGTCAATATAATATCGAAGTAAAAGTGGTTTTTTGTTAGGTTGTGACATAATACCCTCATTATATTCTCTCCAAAATACTAGAAAATGAAAGTTTCTGTCAAGCAACTTAAGCTACAACTTTTGTCGTATAAGATCACGGTATGACTTATTTTATTTTTAGTCTAAATGAACAAGGTTTTAGAAGTAAAATAGCTGTTTGCCAATCTTCCCAGCAAATTTGACTCCATATATTCCTCAACGAACATAATCATTATACTTTAAAAGGCAACCTCTATTCTGCTGTTCATAAAAGCTAAATTCATTTTCTCCAACTAAGCTGATTACCTTTTGACTGGGCTGTGGTGCCGATTAAAGTATGTCAAGATATATCATGTTTAAGCCAGTGATAAAATCGTAAAACAGCTATTTATGGGAACAGTGAAACACGTTAGATTATAATAACTTCTATCTCGGTTTGTGCCCCTTTGCGCCTTAGAAAACTAAACATGTATGATTAAATCAGTAATGTTCGCTTCATCATATCAGCACTTCAAACCGATAAGCTCTTTACTCCATTAGTTCAGAGTTTCGCAATGGCAAACAAAAAGCCCGAATATTTCTATTCGGGCTTTATTTTAAATGATTAGAACTGTGTAAAAATAGAGTTTAAACTCTATTTTTACATCATACCACCCCAAACACCACTCCCCCCTTAAGGTAGCGTTACATAAAGCCTTGTGGCATCATACCTGTCTACATTTATGACTACAAAGCTGACTACATGGCATCAACGGATACAAAACACCTCAAGCTACGCGGCAACGTCTGGTGGTATCAAAGACGCATTCCAAAAGATCTGTTAGACCAGTTTAATGGTGAGACCACTATATCTGAAAGCCTTGGTACTGGTGACGTCCGCGATGCAAGACTTCAACGTGACATCATTAATGGTAAGCTTCAAGAGCGTAAGTTTAATGCTCCAAACGTCGGCCGACATAAGTTTCTTACTTTCGTACAAGAAATGACAACTAGAAAAGAAGAAGACCCTATTTACTGGGACGAACCTTATGATTTTGATAGAGCTGAGCGCGATAATAACATTGAGCTAATTCATGCATACACAACAGTGAATGGCCGTAAAGACCAAAGCCACAAGTACGGGGTTACCCTCAAAGAAGCCCTGTACAACTGGAGCAATCAAAAGAGAAGTGCTGTCTCGTCAGATAGTAGAAAAAAGGCGAGAAAGTCTATTGATGAATTTCTTAAATACCTTACCTTATCTGACATTCAGCTTGAAGATATAACCAAAAAACAGGTATACGGCTACATAGGTCTACTACTAAACAAAAAGGCGACCTCAACGGCAAGAGGATACATTAGTCGATTACGCACTATCTGGAACTATTGTGAGCAATTAAGTGAAGTAAATACACCGAACCCGTTTGATGGGCACTCATTTAAAGGCGGCACTGAAAAAGAGAAAAGGTTACCTTTTGATGCTCAAGAAATAAGACAAATTAGAGAACTCATAAGTGATGAGGTGCTTGAACACAAGCTATTGGTTGAGCTAGCTGTATTTACTGGCTGTCGAATATCAGAACTCTGTAACTTACGAGCGAAACACGTTACATATGAGCAAGAAATTCACGCTATATTTATAGAAAAAGGAAAGACAAGCGCCGCAACACGGGTAATACCACTAGCAAATGAACTTGGCGGAAGACTTCAAACATTAGCACAAACTAAAGATGAAAATGAGTTGTTGCTTGGACTAGACGGGAAGAAAATGAGCCGATGGTTTTCAAGAATCAAGGTAGCGCATATATCAACTGATTCGTCTAAAAGCTTTCATTCATTTAGAAGAATGTTTTCGACAGCTATGCAACGGTCAGGTGTTTCTGAACCAGATGCAGCTGGAATTCTTGGACATGCCCGAGGTAATTATATGACCTATGGTTACTATTCTGATGGTTACACACTGCCAGAACTCAAGGCATTCTACGATCAAGCTTTCGAGTATATTATTTGGTAAGCATTACCTTTAGGGTCGACCTAGTGACAATACCTTGCCAAAACAACAAAAACTACCCTAAAGACCTGCTTTGGGGTAGTTTTTTCAGTTGTCACAAGGGTATAGTCATTAGACAACCGCAGAGTCTAGTGCTTGCAACATATGCTTAGACATAAACTTTATAAACTTTGTAGTTGAACCAAAATAGTTAGGGTATGATTTTCGAAGAGTTCTAGCATTCTCAGCATCAACCAAAATGTTACTATCGTTATCTTTATTCAACTCTGCATCATTAAGAGCTTCTAATGCAAGGTTACTTTCACCCATTTTAAATGGCTTAAGCCTAACCTTGAAAATATTATTTTCTCTTTTAATCGAAATTAAAAATAATCCTTTATGATATTTATATTTTTTCTTTAACTCTGACCCACCGACCACACTAATTGCCATTGCATAATTTTGTAACTTATTTAAAATATCAAGTTCTATACTTAGAGAAATCATCTCACTCCTTTTACTTGAAACCTCACTTTCGAGTAATTGTATTGCTCCTTCATCGTTTGCAACCAATGAACCAGCTAAAGAAAAAAAACGCCTCCATCTAGTGTGACCGATTAAGCTGGTTTTTAACTTGATTTCTTCAAGGGTATCTATAATTTCAAGGCTAGTAGCCCACGAGTGCTGTAAGTCCGTTCTTAATTGCACTTCAACCTTAGCGTTTTTCCATGCACTGATCTCATTGCTAGCTTCAAAACAATTATAAATAAGATGAACTCCTCCATACCCCGAGTCCTTAGGAGAGAGGTAGTCATCTACCCTGACAACGCGATGGACTGAACGACTGGTTAGGAGCTTCTCTTTTAGTTCATTTAACTGTTTTAGGTTTTTTACTATAGCTCTACAGCCTGCAATATCTTGCATACTAGTAACACGAGTACTATTTCTCATATCAGGGTTCAACGCAGGTCTTTCAAGTTTATCTATGATTGTTGGAAGCTGCTTTAGTCGCCTAGCAACAACAATATTACCTCCGACTTTATCTGACGTTCTAGACAAGTGGTTCTTCATAAGCATTAAAGGATACAAGTGAAATTCTCGAAAGTTTTGAATTTTCTTAATAGCTTCAACCCTTTCATTCCCGTCGATTTCATGACGAATATCTCGACCAGCTCGATCAATAGAACCTTTAGAAAATTGCAGGGGTTTTTTTTGTTCTTGATATTGTTTATTTGCCATAGTCTCACAAGCTATAATCATCCGTTGAGAATATTATTCTATATTAATCAGACGCAAAGCTCTATATACACTTGAAACGCTAACCATTAGCTCTTTTGAAATATAGCTGCAACTCGCCCCCTCATTACGTAGTCTTAATATCTCGTCAGCCTTCGCCATTGCTGTTGCCTTTCGACCTAAATACTTACCTTTTTTCTTAGCTAATGCGATACCTTCAGCTTGGCGTTCTAGTAATAGCTGGCGCTCAAAACTAGCCACTGCACCTATCATGGTTAACATCAAGCGCCCTGTCGGTGATGAAGTATCAATACCGAGGTTTAACACCTGAAGCGATACTTTTTTTTCATCAAGGTACTCAACTATTTCAAGTAAGTGCTTGGTGTTCCTCGCCAGCCTGCATAGCTTAGTCACTTTGACGATATCACCATCGCGAACATAATCTAGCATGCGTTCAAGCTCCTCACGCTCTGTTTTAGCCCCTGACTCTTTTTCTTTAAACACTTTATCGCATTCTCTAAGTGCTACCATTTGCGCTTCTAACGATTGCCCTGCGGTACTAACTCTTGCATAGCCTACGACTGTCATAAATTTCCCTTAAACCAGCTCTAGGCTGGTTAGTTTCCCCATTAGATATTAGTTATGTTGCTAATAATTACTTATTGTCACCGGCCTTGATAATTAACCAGTATTTCTATCACGATAGCTAATGCTGATATTGCTGCTGCAACTACTATTTTGATTAATGATTCATTCATATCTGTATCCTATTTTTATTAGTGTTCGACTTACAAGCTGGTCGTTTTTTAGGTTCAACGCCTGCTTGCTATTTTCGAGTGTTTGTTCGCTTTTCAACTACAAACTTAGGTAAATCTACCTTATTTAACTTATAGCTAAGTTGTTGTAATAAATTGAATTAACACTACCGAACGTGTGCATTAGGTTTCTTTGAAGGTCGTTACTGTTCAACAGACCTTAAAATATAGATGAACAACTAATCACTATAGGAGAACACTATGTTCACAAAGAGAATTACCAGACAAAAACGACTGCAAATTATTGCACTAAGAGATCAGAATTACGCACATCAGTACATAGCTGAAAAGGTTGGCTGCCACCGCAACACTGTTGGCAAGGTTTTGAAGCAAGAGGGCTTAGCGTAATGATTAGCAAAGCACTTAAACACTATGGTTTTAACAAAGATAAAGACATTCGCTACGAATACCCAAACGGTTATGGCAAGCATAAGAAAAAGGTAGTGCTAACCGTTTACCAGTGTGAGCCTGTTGCCGAAGTCTACCTCGATGACATAAATTTTACGGTAATCGACATAGCTAGTCTTACTTTGCTTGAATCAAACTCCTTCATTGCTCACAGAAGAAATGATGGGCAACTTTGCGCTAGGGCAAATGGGGAAAGTAGATCTTATTTACACCGTCTTATTGTTAAACCTAGCAATGCATTACAAGTCGACCACATCAACCACGCGCCACTTGATAACCGATTAAGTAACTTAAGGGAATGCTCTGCCAAGCAAAACAATATTGCTAAGCGAAATAGTAGAACCAACAAAAGGTTAAACACTGGTTTAATTGGTGTATGTCATACCAATCAAGAAAGTAATAAACCTGCAATTTACATTGTAATGCATCCTTTTGAGGGATTTTATCCAGATAAGTTTGATTGTGAGTGGGAGGCCGCCGAGTTTAGAGATAAAAGCATAGAGTATATTTTCATGGGCGAATGTCACGGCGGAGAGTGGCCGACTCTTAACTTTATCGAATGGAACCTTGAGCCGACAGAGCACAGCGCTACATACAATGATGCAATTGCCTATGAAAGTCACATGGAACACTTCTGTGAAGAGCAGCTAAATGAGGGTCTTGATTGGCTTAAATCTCAGAGCTGGACAAGGCCTTTTTACGATTCTTTTATCGCTAAGTACGAAGATGATGATTAATTATTATCTTTTTTAAGTTACCCACCATAGGTGTCTATATATATATGTGTATAACCCTAAAAAATTACGTCACAAAGTTACAAATCACCTCTAGCCCTTTTCAAGCCTAGTGCTAAGGCTGCTACAAACTTGGAACTTGCTGTAACTTTGTAACGTATCAAAGTATTTAAGACATAAAAAAAGGTGCCGTTGTCTTCAACTAAGCACCCTTCCCTGTCTACATCTGTGTCTACAAAGATCTACAACCCATTGATTTTAAAGGGCTGAAAGCTTGATAGGTGGCTTACATCATACCGCCCATGCCACCCATACCACCCATGCCGCCCATATCAGGCATAGCAGGAGTTGCATCTTGAGGTGCATCAGTAATCATAGCCTCAGTCGTTAGCATTAAACCTGCAACAGAAGCGGCAAATTGTAGTGCAGAACGTGT
>MAAB01007797.1_pt1 | contig 11436 bp, 8 predicted proteins | sample 1115991 | NCBI WGS metagenome assembly MAAB01 (sample SAMN04961124, study PRJNA320927) | seawater metagenome | isolation source: sample BD02T18 sea water enriched with oil for 18 days | place: USA:Gulf of Mexico | collected 2013-07-27
CATTTTTAATGACCATCAGATTTAGGAAGGTAGTCAATAAATGGATAAGTTAAAAACAGAATGGTGGCGTGGCTGTGTAATTTACCAAGTTTACCCACGTAGTTTTTTTGATTCCAATAATGATGGTATAGGTGATTTACCAGGGGTAACGGCAAAACTGGATTATATTGCGTCACTGGGTGTTGATGCTGTGTGGTTATCGCCCTTTTTCACCTCTCCCATGAAAGATTTTGGTTACGATGTCAGCAATTATTGCGATGTGGACCCTATGTTTGGCTGCCTAGATGACTTTGATATCCTGATCAATAAAGCACATTCATTAGGACTTAAAATCATCATTGACCAAGTGCTGAACCATAGCTCTGATGCTCACCCTTGGTTTGTAGAGTCGCGTCAAAATAAAAGCAATGACAAACACGATTGGTATGTCTGGCAAGACCCAAAGCCCGATGGTACGGTTCCCAATAATTGGTTATCTGTTTTTGGTGGGCCCGCTTGGCAATGGGACAGTCGGCGTCGTCAATATTATCTTCATAATTTTTTAGATAGCCAGCCAGACCTAAATTTTCATAATCCTAATGTGGTGAGTGCTCTATTAGACACAGTTGAGTTTTGGCTTAAACGAGGCGTCGATGGGTTTAGACTCGATACGGCAAACTTTTTTTATCACGATCTTGAATTGAGGGATAACCCGCCTAAACAAGATATAGAAGAAGGCGGCATAGGTGTACGTCCAGACAACCCTTATGGTTACCAACTGCACCTTTATGATAAGTCACAAGCCATTAATATTATGTTCTTAAAATCACTACGTAAATTACTTGATCAATACCCAGGCACGACCACAGTGGGTGAAGTGGGTTGTGATTTTTCATTAAAAACCATGGCCGAATATACTCAAGGCCAGGATAAGTTACACATGTGTTATTCCTTTGATCTTTTAACAAAGGATAATTCTATGAATCATGTACGCCATACCATGGAAACAATTGAATCTGCGTTGGGGGATGGCTGGCCCTGTTGGTCTATTGGAAATCATGATGTCGAGCGAGTAGCAAGTCGTTGGGGGTCAGAGCAGCACAATGACCAAGAAGCAAAAATATATATGCTCATGTTGTTGTGTCTACGTGGCAGCATTTGTTTATATCAAGGTGAAGAGCTGGGATTAAGAGAGGCCGAACTCGAATTTGAGCAGCTAGTTGACCCATTCGGTATTGCTTTTTGGCCCGAATTTAAAGGTCGAGATGGTTGTCGTACCCCTATGCCTTGGAATGACCAAGTTAATGCGGGCTTCTCAACTCACACGCCTTGGTTACCGGTTTCTCCTGCGCACCTGCCTTTAAGTGTCGAGAAACAACAGGAAGACAGTCTGTCCACCTTAAACGCCTATCAAACATTCTTACATTTACGAAAACAACGCCCTGAATTAATTTCAGGAACAATTAAATTCATTCACAGTGATGATGATAGTCTGATATTTATTAGGGCTCTGGGTAACAGAGAAACCTTAATTGCGTTAAATAAGTCTGAACATGAATTCCAATATGCATTGAATTTTGATATTGAATTATGTCAACTCGCTCAAAGCTTACCTAGCGGTCATTATAAACGTTCAGTCAACGCACACGGTGGCATTATCACGCTTTTTGCTAATAGTTTTGTATTAGCCGATGTGGTTCGTGATCACGCTCAGTCAGAAAAACATGACCCCCAACGGGAGAGCATTAAGATTCACTGCAACAGCAAGACCCGTGACGATGAAACAAGTGACATAGAAGAAGCGGCACTTATCAAAATTAAAGCGTAAAAAAAGGGCCTAAATGGCCCTTTTTTTTGTGGTGAAGCTTATTTAATGAAGTTTCATTTTTGGTTTAACCACTTTTCCAATTTTTTGTGCAGCCATGATAATAATGGCTTTAGTCCAGCCATGAATTGCGATTAAGTGCAATCTATAAAGGGATACATATACAAGCCTTGCGATACGCCCTTCGATAAACATTGAGCCTGCGGATAAGTTACCCATTAAGCTCCCGACCGTGGTATATCGACTTAAATTCACTAGAGAACCATGATCTTTGTAGAGGTAGTCCCGCAAGGGTTCTCCTCTAAAGCTTGCTTGAATATTTTTAAACACCAGACTTGCCATTTGATGTGCTGATTGCGCCCTAGGCGGAACAAAGCTACCATCAGGCTGAATACATGCACAACAATCACCGATGACATACACATTATCGTATGATTTAGATTGCAGACTGGGTCTCACCACAATTTGATTATTACGATTGGTTTCGAATTCTTCAAGTTTACCAATAAAATCAGGTGCCTTAACTCCCGCAGCCCAAATCATCATATCGGCTTTTATAAGACTCTCATCAGCTGAAATAAAGCCACCCTTTTCGGCACGAATAATGCGTTTTGATTCAGACACTTTTACCCCTAGACGGGAAAGTTCAGAACGAGCGCTGTTGGCAATCCGATCAGGTAATGCAGGCAATATACGCTCACCCGCCTCAATTAACTCTACTTCTAGTCGTTTACCCGACACAGCAGGCATGCCATAAGCTTTTAATAAATCAGCGACATGATAAAGTTCTGCAGAAAGTTCAACCCCCGTCGCGCCACCACCAACAATGGAAAGTTTCAGATTGGCTTCGTCAGTACCCTGTTGTATGCGCAGAAATTGATTCAATAACGCCTGCTGAAATCGTTCCGCTTGTTTATGGGAGTCTAAAAAATAACAATACTCTGCCACACCAGGTGTCCCAAAATCATTACTCACACTGCCGACAGCTAAAACCAAGATATCATAATCGAGCTCTCTCTCAGGTAAGAGTTGATTACCCTCATCGTCACTTAATGCATCGAGCTTAATGATTTTTCGAGTCGCATCAATGCCATTCATACAGCCCAGTTGGAATTGATAATGGTGTTTAGCAGAATGCGCTCGATAGCTAATACCATCCGTATTCATATCCAGGGACCCGGTAGCAACTTCATGCAGTAGCGGTTTCCATATATGCGTACGACTGCGATCTACAAGAACCACATCTGCTTGACGCGCTTTACCAAATTTATGACCGAGCTGCGTGACGAGCTCTAACCCACCTGCACCTCCACCAACAACTACAATGCGTTTCATAACTAATCCTCAATAAAATTCAGCCAATGACTTTCGTTTATAGGGTCCGTATTAACGGTGAAGTAAAAGCCATTAGCTGAATTCTCTTGCCTAAAAATGATCTAAACCTTTCAGTTGATCTAGATCATTAATCTCATTTAACCTTATTGACCAATAACTTATCAAGTGAATTAGCAAAAGCCATGCGATCTTGCTGATTAAACGTTGCAGGCCCTCCAGTTTGAACTCCTGAGCCCCTCATTTGGTCCATAAAATCGCGCATAGCCAAACGCTGCTTGATGTTTTCTTTATTATAGATTTCACCTCTGGGATTAATCGCAGTGGCCTCTTTATCAATAATTTCAGCCGCCAACGGGATATCTGCGGTAATGGCCAGGTCACCTGCTTCAATATTTTGAACAATATAATCATCAGCCACATCGAAACCTTGACTGACTTGACGACTAGAAATATAAGAGGAAGGCGGTGTTTGGATCTTTTGATTTGCAACAAGGATACAGGGTATCTGAGTTCGCTCTGCTGCTTTGAAGAGAATATTTTTAATCACATTGGGACATGCGTCCGCGTCTACCCATATTTTCATAACAAAACCTTAATAATGATGAACTCATTATTAAAGAAATAGCCGCGCTAAACAATGTCACATTGATACATTTCACTAAAACCCCTCATTTATTACTCCCTATAAACTAAGAAGGCCCTTTAACATAGGTTAAAGGGCCTTCTTCTAAATGCTAAAGTGATTCAGGTTATAAGAACATCAACTTAGCAATAAAGATAAGTGTCAGTGTGTACATACAAATAGAGACATCTTTGGATTTACCTGTCGATATCTTAAGTACTGTGTAAGTAATAAATCCAAGCGCAATACCGTTTGCAATAGAAAAGGTTAATGGCATCATAAATGCGGTAATCGCCGCCGGTGCTGAATCAGTAAAGTCACGCCAGTTAACATGCTGCAAACTACTAATCATAACAAATGCCACATAGATCAAAGCACCCGCTGTTGCGTATGCAGGAATCATTGCCGCCAAAGGTGAAAGAAAGATAGCCAGTACAAACAGAGCGCCAATAACAATGGCAGATAACCCTGTTCGACCACCAGCAGCAACCCCTGCCGCACTTTCTAGATAACTGGTTACCGGAGGGCAACCCACACACGCACCCGCTACACTGGCAATACTGTCAGCTTTTAACGCTTTACTTAGACCTTTAATCTTATTGGTTTTCGGATCGATTAGATTAGCTCTATCAGCCACCCCCATTAAGGTTCCTGCGGTATCAAACATATTCACAAATAAGAAGGCTAAAATAACACTGACCATGGAAATATTAAGAGCACCCATTATATCCATCGCCATAAAAGTAGGCGCGATACTCGGTGGGGTAGCGAAAATTCCTTGATATTCAACAATCCCAAGCGCTAAACCCACTAAGGTAACACTGATAATGCCGATTAAAACGGCACCAAATACTTTACGCTCACTGAGTGCTGCAATAATAAGGAAACAAATACCTGCTAGTAGAGCGCTAGGTTGAGTAAAGTCCCCCATAGAAATTAAGGTTGCAGGATTATCTACAACAATGCCTGCCCCTTTAAGTCCGATTAATCCAAGGAATAAACCAACTCCTGCTGTCATAGCATAACGCAAGCTTTGTGGGATACTTTCTATAATCCACTCTCGAATTTTATAAAAACTCATAAAAACAAAAATTACACCGGATAAGAATACTGCACCTAACGCGACTTCCCAGCTATACCCCATCTCGCCAACGACTGTGAAGGCAAAAAAAGCGTTTAGACCCATGCCTGGTGCCAAACCAACAGGCCAGTTTGCGAATAACCCCATTAACAGGCAGCCAATCGCAGCGCCAATACAGGTAGCAACAAATACGGCACCATGGTCCATACCCGAAGCAGCCATAATACTTGGGTTAACAAAAATAATATAAGCCATAGTGGCGAAGGTGGTAATCCCCCCAATCATCTCATTTTTAACATTTGAGCCATGCTCTTTTAATTTAAATAGACGTTCCAAAAGATTGAACGGTTGGGTATTTAGCTCGGATTTGCTGCTGATCATGACGAACAGTCCTCTTGATTTACATATATGGAATTGGATTCTGCCTATATCATGCTTGATATCCAATTGAGCCAATGTGGTAGCTGGGTTAAATATTTTATTTTTATTAAGGTGCGTAACATCCTCATATAAGCATCAAGTTTGTTGTATGACGTGTGATCACACCCAAACTTGTTCTCAATATTCTTAAAGTAATGAAAGAACAATGAGTTATTGAAAGCCTCGAGTGAAATTAGCCACGCAAACAATCAATAATTTAATTTCACAATTAATACTTCTGAAATATTTGAATCAGCATACTCCGTCGTGAACAGACATAATAGTCCGTAAAACAAAATAAATTTCATAATGCCAATTTCCGTGATTAAAATTTCACCAAATGATATTCCAAGTCTGGTTTCTACTCTAAGCTTATTCGTAGCTATGGCTAAAAAGCCGATGAAAATAAGATCATATAACAATCAAATTTTGTTAGAACATAAATATTTTAAATTAAACGAGAAATATATTATCTTTATTAATCAATAGCTTGAATAAAAAACCTCATACTAAGTCTGCTATGAATATGAAATCATTGTGTAACTCATCTGAAGGGGCTTGTATTAATTTTTTAGGCGAAAATGTAATTGAAAAATAAATCCATGATAGTTTTCGTAATATGAATATTTGCTCAAAAACGATCACGATTTGAAATTATTATTGGAAAAGTTTAGTTTGAACACTGTATTTCAGCATCTTATAAAGTACGGATTCAAAGGTGAATCCGTACTAGATTATCTTTCAAAAAAGCATATTAATGCCTTAATAAGGTGTTTAATATCGTCTCTTGTGACGTCCTGATGAGTAACAAAGCGCATGGGCTGCCCTTTGCTAACAATAATGCCTTTTGATGCTAGACACTCAATTAAACTGTCTTGGTTTATATTATGGTCTAGTTTTGCAAAGACAATGTTCGTTTCTACCCTCTGAGGGTTTAGACTAAATGCATTCATGTCATTGAGCGCCTTAGCTAAAAACACGGCATTGTCATGATCCAGCTGCAACCTTTCGACGTTATTTTGTAAGGCATACAAACCTGCTTTTGCCAATATACCGACTTGACGCATTCCACCGCCTAACATCTTACGCCAACGCCTTGCTTTAGCTATCAAGGCACTTTCACCCAGTAAGAGTGAGCCCACTGGTGCACCTAATCCTTTTGAAAGACAAATTGAAACTGAATCAAAAGGCTGGGTTAATGTTTTAACATCAATGCCCAAGGCAATACTGGCATTATAAATTCTAGCACCGTCAAGGTGCAGAGCTAAGCCATGCTTATTTGCAAACTTTCTCGCTTGTATCAGGTATTCAAGCCCAATGACCTTACCATTAATCGTATTTTCAAGGCTTAGCAAGCGGGTATTTGCAAAGTGTAAATCATCAGGCTTAATAGCCGCTGCCAATTTTGTAAAACAAAGAGTGCCATCGCGCTCGTTTTCAATCGGTTGTGGTTGAATTGAGCCTAGAACCGCAGCGCCACCGCCTTCAAATTTATAATTATGGGCTTGCTGTCCGCACAAATACTCATCTCCCCGTTCACAATGGGCCATTAAAGCTAATAAGTTGGCTTGCGTACCCGAGCTACAAAAAAGTGCTGATTCAAAACCATGGCGCTTTGCCGCCCAAGTTTCAAGTTCATTGACACTGGGGTCATCACCATAAACATCATCTCCCAATTGCGCTTGAACCATAACGTCGAGCATGGCTTTTGTCGGTTTTGTCACAGTGTCTGAACGCAAATCAATCATGCTATATCCTTATTAAAGTTAACCAGTATATTTAATATTTCGGTCTGTCATGACTCTAAAATGATCATAACTTAAGTACCATAACAATGCTTTTATAAGTCCCCTAAATAGCGACTCAAGGCACCCTATAAGAAACCTTAAGATTGTTAAGATAATTTAACCTTTTATTTCATTTTTTCAGACTTCATTTGTTCTGTATATAGTGCTTTAATGCCGCCCATAAAATGGCTTAACACTATTTGAGCTTGCCATTCATGCGAGAGAATTAAATGAGAGAGTCTAAACGGACTGCCAGCTATTGTTTTATGTTTATTGCCGCTGGCTTTATCAGTGGCGCATTAGGGCCTAGCCTAATATATCTAACTGAGTTGGTTTCGGCTTCACTCACAGACATCGCAACCGTGTTTACCGCCCGCGCATTAGGCAACATGATAGGCGCGTTAATCGCAGGAAGCGCTTTGGACCGAATCAAAGGGCATCACTTCATCGGCTCAATGTTAATACTGGCCGTTATCAGTGTTGCCATCGTCCCCTTTGCTTCTAGCCTGACAAGCTTACTGATTATTTTTGCTGTCATGGGTTTCGCTGAAGCAGCCATTAACACAGGCGGAAACTTGATGATGTTATGGTTACATAGGGATCAAGCAGGCTCCGCTGTTTCCTTATTACACTTATGCTACAGCTTAGGCAATATGATCGCGCCATTAATCCTCATTTTCGGTGCCTGGCTAACAGGCTCTTATGGTATGGGATATGGGTTAATTGCGTTATATAGTCTCATTTTCCCCTTTGTTCTATTGCGTCAAAAAAGCCCAACATTTAATCGCAAAGAAAACACGGGAAGACTTCAAATATTTAGCCCTGTTTTTTACGCTTGCTTCTTATTCTTTATATTCTTATATGTGGGCTTTGAAATCACCATTGCAGGTTGGATCAGTAGTTACGCCCAACTTATCGGCATTAATGCGACACAAGCCGCTTTATTAGTCACCTGGTTCTATGTGGCACTTTCGAGCGGGAGACTCTTATCGGTCCCGTTATTACATAAAATCAAGCTCACCGGATTGATTGGAGGCCTATTAAGCCTGTGTATCGTTTCAACGATATTACTCAATATACAGGTGTTACCCCTCACCTTGGTCGTTATGCTATTGGGTTTGAGCTGTTCGGCCCTCTTTCCTATGGTATTTACCTATGCGAATAAACATATGAGCTTTACAGGAAAACTGACAGGCTTCACGTTTGTTTGTTGTGGCTTAGGCGCCATGATAGTGCCGTCATTGACCGGACCATTAATTGGCAACCTAGGCGCTCATATCTACCCAATAACCCTGTTGGTACTCTCCCTATTATTGTCAGTGAGCTGGATCACATTAAATAGGCTACAAACGAGGCACCTAATTAAGCACCCAAATTAACTATGCCACTACAATACAAACATCTAACGTTCATTTTTAGCAAAAAAAAGCTTAGTACTAATTAGTACTAAGCTTAAAGAGTGTATGAGAGCAGTATTAGCCTAACTAACGTATTGCTAATACCTGAGCTATGTCTGTCAGGCTAGCGGGATCATCTATGGTTGATGGGATACTGTATTCTTCACCATCAGCTATTTGTCTTATTAATTTTCGTAGAATTTTTCCACTGCGTGTTTTGGGTAATCGCTGCACCACTTTAGCGTCTTTGAAACTCGCGACGGCTCCAATTTCGTTTCTTATGTTTGAGATTAATTCAGATTTTAATGTACTTTCATTTTTTACAACGCCATCTTTAAGTAAAACAAGACCAAGTGGCTTTTGCCCCTTAATCTCACACTTAATACCAATCACAGCACATTCAGCCACATCAGGATGAGCCGCTATCACCTCCTCCATTTCCCCGGTACTTAATCTATGGCCTGCCACATTGATAATATCGTCTGTTCTACCCATGATAAACACATAACCGTCCTCATCTATATACCCCCCATCACCACTGGTATAAAAGCCATCAAATGCGCCAAGATAGCCCTCTTTAAACCTGTCATGATTACCCCAAATAGTGGCTAAGCAACTGGGTGGTAATGGCAATTTCAGCGCAACATTACCCTGTACATTAGGCTCGACTTCCTGACCTTCATCATCAAGGATTTTCACATTAAATCCCGGCGTGGGTAAGGTTGCTGAACCAGGTTTACAAGGTTTTTCATCTACGCCCATCAAGTTTGCGCAAATTGCCCAACCAGTTTCGGTTTGCCACCAATGGTCTACAACCGGTACATTTAACAAATCTTTAACCCAATGATAGGTTGCAGGGTCAAGTCTTTCACCCGCCATAAAGATCATTTTAAGTTTTGATAAATTATAGTGTTTTAAACAAATCGATTCAGGGTCAGTTTTCTTAATCGCTCGAAATGCTGTCGGTGCCGAGAAAAGTGCTTTAACGCCGTACTCATCGCAAACGCGCCAAAAAGCACCCGCATCTGGTGTACCTATCGGTTTACCCTCATAAAGTACCGTACTTAATCCCTGCAATAACGGCGCATAAACAATATAGGAATGACCGACAACCCAACCGACATCTGATGCCGCCCAAAAAACGTCACCAGGATTCATATCATAAATGGCTTTCATTGAATATTTCATGGCAACCGCATGAGAGCCATTATCTCTCACTACCCCTTTTGGACGGCCTGTTGTGCCAGATGTATAGAGGATATAAAGCGGATCAGTCGATAATACGGGTACACAGGCGACTTCTTGTGCACTCTTAACTGCCTCCTTCCAATCAATGTCACGGCCATCAATTAACTCAGCACGGGACTCATTTCTTTGCCAGATAATAGTATGTTTAATTTTGTGAGATGATAATTCAACCGCCTTATCAAGCAATCCTTTATAATCAATAATACGACTGACTTCGATGCCACAGCTGGCTGACACAATGACATCGGGCGTAGCATCCTCGATTCTAATCGCCAATTCATGGGCAGCAAATCCACCAAACACGACAGAATGAATAGCCCCTAATCTCGCACAGGCAAGCATGGCTATACTTGCTTGTGGGATCATTGGCATATAAATCAAAACACGATCGCCCTTTTTCACGCCTTGTTTACGCAATACGCCAGCAAATAAAGCTACCTGGGTCCTAAGGTCTGCATAGGTGATTGCCAATTTTGTATTTGTAACAGGCGAATCATAATAAATAGCAACTTGCTCTCCTCGGCCTTGCTTCACATGATAGTCCAGAGCCATATGACAGGTATTCATCACGCCATCAACAAACCATCTGTCTATGCCATTTTCATCTTGAGCGATTATGCTACTTGGCTTTTTAAACCAATCTAATTGATCCGCCTTTTCTTTCCAGAATAAATCTGGTGTTTGAATAGAGGCCTGATATTCACTTTCATAACTCATAATACTTGTTCCTTTATTATCTTTTTTGAACATGTAATAAATTGATTGCTCAAGATGATGAGTAATCACGTTAAGGTTATGATGGTATCCAAAATGCCTGCCGACAACTCGACCATAGTCTAAGCACTGTCAGTGAAGAAGTCTTAAAAAGGGCATTAAGAGGAGATTTAAAGTCTAATTATCAATGACTTATAATATAAAAATGATGTTTTATTTCGCTAATATAAAACGTATTTTATCTATTCATGAGCCCGCCCTAGAAATTTTATAATGACAAAAGTCAATCTAATCTGGTCATATCAGATTAAAGCTTTAACCCGTTATCATTAAAATCGACAATATACTTCTTGTAGCGGCTGTAAAGAAATTTATCACATTTTATTCAGTCTTGGTTTTGCTTTTAAATGTTTTATACCTATCTATCGGTTGTACTTATAAACAACGTTATCGAAGATAGATAAACATTCAGTTCACTTGAATACTGCGACAAGGCAATCATGATGGAAGTTTCAGAGGAGAGAGGGTATGGCGCTTGTCATCGAAAAAATGGTTTTATGCTTGTTCGCTTGACTAATAATTTAAAATATCCGATATGTGTTTCTAAGTCTTGTTCTAACACATCCGAGCTTGTATCTATTGTTTGCTTCATCCTTGCATAAAAAAATATAAGTATTATTAGGCTAACTAAAATAAAAGCCACCCTTTAATGTCATTGCGTAAAATTCGTTACTCTTAATTCCTGCGCCCCAAATTTTTGCATTGCATTGATCCATTGGGAATCCGTTGCCATCTTAATAATGCTGTGATTAATAAAATCAATAATATCCTGTCGATTATTAATCACCATAATATGACGGGTGTACTGATCAATGGGTCTTATCGATATATATAAATCATCGTCAAAATCTAGCCTAGCAATGCTGTACTTTGCAATATTAAGAGAGGTAGAGACAAAGTCAGCCCGCCCTCCCTGTAACATTCTAATGTGACCATCGAAGCCCGTACTATTTACCTCTTTGATTTGA
>MAAB01007798.1_pt1 | contig 11436 bp, 3 predicted proteins | sample 1115991 | NCBI WGS metagenome assembly MAAB01 (sample SAMN04961124, study PRJNA320927) | seawater metagenome | isolation source: sample BD02T18 sea water enriched with oil for 18 days | place: USA:Gulf of Mexico | collected 2013-07-27
CAAGTTAGTGAGCAAGAGGGCTTCACTGTAGAGGATTTAGTCGAGTTGTATTTGAGTGGGTGCATTGAGGACCGCTATGCCTCTGATAAGAGGAACCCAGAAAAGAAGAAAAGGATTCCTGGGGCCCGTAAAGCCAAGGGGCAGGTTGAGGTACGCCGACTGCTTGAGTTTGATGCAGTGAGGGTGCTGGGCAGTAAGGCCGCCAATGAAGTGACCCGAAAAGAGGTGGTTGAGATGATAATGGACATCGTAAATCGTGGGGCGAATGTTCAAGCGGGCAGTGTTCTACGAGAGTTGTCTGCTGCCTATGAGTATGCAATTGGGCTTGAGCGTTTTGATGACGCCTTTGCGAACCCTGCTTTATTAGCAAAGGCGAGCTTGAAGCAGGCAAAGGTGAAGCTGAATTCAAACAAAGGAAAGAGAGCGCTATCGGATAAAGATTTGTCAGCGTTATTTGAGTGGTTGCCTAGCTCGGGCTTTTCTAACACCCAGAAGAATGTCATTCGTTTTACCCTGTGGACAGGTTGCCGTACCGGTGAGGTCTGCGCCGCTAGGTGGGATGATATTGACTTAGAGAGTCAGGCTTGGCACATGCGAGACTCTAAGAACGGAGCAGAAAGGTATGTGCAGTTACCTGACCAGGCAGTCTCTTTCTTAAGGCAATTAAAACTAAATGCTCATGACTATTTGTTTTCATCATCTCGAACGGGTAAAGCCATTCTGCAGAAATCGCTTACCGAGGCTAAGTGGAGCATGAGAAACCCAGATAAAATGACCAATAGAAGAAAATTCAAAGAAGAGGAGTTCTGGTTAGATACCATTGAAGATTGGTCTCCCCATGACCTAAGGCGTTCTGTGCGTACAGGGCTTTCCAGAATGAGGTGCCCAAACGAAGTGGCAGAAGCTATTTTGGGGCACTCACGTAAGGGGATTGAGGGGACTTATGATCTACATGCCTATGAAGATGAATGCCGTGAGTGGCTGCAGCAGTGGGCGGATCATTTAGGTGACTTATAGGTTTTTCATTGGGTTAGCTTATTTTGAAAGTTAAAATGGGTTTCAAGAGCCTTCATAAAAGAAGTGTCTCCTCAATGCAATCTTTTTCATTTTAGTAGCTGCAATGACATCAATAGGGGGGGATTCTGTGGCATAGTTGGGCATAGGAGCAGCGGTGTCCTTTTTACTGAGGAATACCATAACCTAGACGAGGCACTTTCATAGGGGATTTATTTTGATTTTATCTACCAAAGTTCTATACTTTTCTGCCTGCTAATTATTAGGTGGAATAATATTTTACTTTGATTTTTCTTCTAGCGTTGTATTAATGAGTTGAGCCTCAAGTATATTTTAATATATTCGTATGGCTGCGATACATATACTTTAAGAACACAAAGCTATACCAATATAGAGTTTTTCTTATAGTCCCATTCAGGATGCTTATCCAATAATGTAGCTAGATTTTATTGATTATCATCACTAGCACGATTGATTTTAGATTCTATTCATAATTTCGAACTAAAGTTATGCAAAATGCTACGCTTTTACCGATAACTTTATTTTTAAGTTCTGTTTAAGGAATTCGGTAATGTCGGTCTGTATTTATAATTTTTTACGCCTTCATACAATATCTATTCGTTTTGTTGTCTCTATTTTCTTAATAAGTATATTGCCGGCCTGTGTAGCAGAGTCAGAGCCTAGTAATTCTGATTTTGATGGGGATGGTGTTGTGAATGAAATTGACCTATTTCCAAATGATTCTCGAGAGAGTGAAGACAGCGATAATGATGGTGTAGGCGACAATAGTGACGCTTTTCCTAATGACCGGCATGAATCAAAAGATACAGATGGCGATGGTGTTGGAGACAATAGTGATGTATTCCCGAATAATAATAGAGAAAGTATAGATTCAGATGGCGATGGTGTAGGGGATAACGCAGATGCCTTTCCAGGCGATAAAAACGAGACGTTAGACACTGATGGTGATGGTGTTGGAGATAATAGAGATGTATTTCCGAATGATAATGGGGAAAACATAGATACCGATGGGGACGGTGTAGGCAATAATTCAGATGCATTTCCTAGTGATGAAACTGAGACGTTAGATACGGATGGTGATGGAGTCGGGGATAATTCCGATGTTTTTCCTAATGATAATGGTGAGTATTTAGATTCTGATTTTGATGGTATAGGTAATAATTTTGATGAGTTCCCCTTTGATTTTTTTGAGTCTATTGACAGTGATAATGATGGTGTGGGGGACACCGGTGATGATTTTCCAAATAATCCATATGAGGTACTAGATACCGATTCAGATGGTATTGGTGATAATGCTGATGTCTTTCCAGATGACTCAAGTGAAACCATAGATACGGATGGTGACGGAATCGGAAATAACAGTGATGAATACCCAAATGATTATGACAATGATGGCGTTCCAGATGAAAATGATGTATTCCCCCATGATCCTCTTGAATTTGAAGACTTTGACGGTGATGGGATAGGGAATAATTCTGATGTCTATCCGAATGATTATGATAACGATGGTGTGTTTGACGAAATAGATGCGTTTCCTATGGACCCTAATAAAGCGTTTATTGTATCCGGCGCAATAAAGGGTTTAACAGGTGAAATAGTAGTCTACCTTAATAATGAATCAATTAATTTGGCGGGTAGTTCTCATTATGAATTCGGGGTTGGAAGTAATGTTTCAGTTACTGTCTTTGTAAGCGGGTTTGATGAAAGTCAACGCTGCTCACCGATAGAATCAAGTTTTATTGTCTCGGGTAATATTGAAGAGGTCGATATAATATGTGAAAATCGATTACTTCTTTCTGATGTTGTAAATGTAGTTTTGGACTCAAATTTTTCAGATTGTCTAGATGGGTTATCATATTTATACGTAGATCAAGTTACATCTATAAACTGTTGGGGGAGGTCAATACTGAGTGTTTCTGGAATTGAATACTTTCATAATTTACAGTATTTATATCTATCTGGTAATCAATTACTAGATATTGATTTATCAAATAATATTGAATTGACTTCGCTTAGTTTGTCGGGGAATCAATTGATAGATGTAGATGTAAGCAATAATACGAAGTTAACCTCTTTATATTTGAGTGATAATAGGCTCACAAGTATTAATGTTAATAATAACCCAGTTTTACAGTCATTGTCCTTAAGCCAAAATGAGTTGACCAATATTGATTTGAGCCATAATTATGAACTTAATAACTTAAGAATTAGTTTAAATGAAATTGAAAATATTGATGTTAGTAGAAATACAAAACTAGAGACACTAGCATTAAGTAATAATATCTTAGCTAGTATAGATGTAACTAGAAATATATTGCTAACAGATATTGATTTGGGTAGTAATGAACTAAGTGGTTTAGATGTTACGAATAATAACTTATTGGTGAGTCTTGATTTATATGATAATTTATTAACTGATATTGACTTGGCTAATAATCAGCTGTTGGTAGATATTAATTTGAGTAAAAATAAATTAGCTACTATAGATCTAGGTAGAAATTTAGAAATAGAGGTGGCGCGATTATATGTTAATGAATTAAGTGATTTAGATGTGAGTCTAAATTTGAAACTGGTTAAACTTATTGTCTTTGGTAATGATCTTACACTTATTGATGTGACAAAAAATGAGAAGTTAACAGACATTTGGCTAAGCAGTAACGACCTAACAAATATTGATGTTAGTAATAATTTACTGTTAGAGTATCTAGATGTTGGATATAATGAAATTTCAAATATTGAACTGAGCTCTAACTTAAACCTTACTAATCTTGATGTTGCCAATAATAATTTTACTAGCATAGATATAACTAATAATATTTTTCTGACAGATCTTGATATTTCATATAATCAATTATCAGAACTAGAGGTTGGCAATAATACGGAATTAACATCTTTGTATGGGGCATCTAATCAAATATTAGAGCTGGATATTAGCAATAACTTAAAATTAGACTATTTAAACTTTAGTTACAATGAAATTTATAGTGTTGACGTAAGTAGCAATACAGAGCTATCTGTCATTAGGTTAAATAACAATAATCTAGATTTAATTGATGTTAGCAGTAATTCGAAGTTAATGATTTTAGATTTAGATGATAACTTGTTTAAAGTGATCCCTATCGGTCTAACCAGTATTGATGACGTTTCCGTAGTAATTGATCTCACTAATAATGTATTTGATAACAATGCTATATCTGTATTGGATTTCATTAAGCAAACCTACCCGAGTTTGAGTTATTGAACTCGATTAACCTTAATAAATAGACTTCTAGAGCATGAGCATAACTAGCTAGCTGACACAATAGTATTCTGTCAGGTGGTGCGGTTCCTTTAATTGCTGGTTAAATCGTAGCTAATGTGGATATTCAGTCTCCCTTTATAAAACACCTAACAGTCAGTTAATTGTGGGTGTGAGATAAACAGACAGTTGATGTAGTTAAATCCAAGGAAGAAATAAAGCAGGTCGCTTATCTTTTAGAAAAACATTACGGCACTATTTGCAGTCATATGTGGATATTTGGTGTGAATGCCGCACTTAGAATTAGTGACTTAAGCTTAATCACCATGGATTATGCTTTAACAGGCTCCATTATCCTCAGGGAAGGAAAGACTAATAAACGTAGGTCTATCCCTTTAAATCACACGGCTATGGCTGTGGCACAGCTTCGTCATCGACAATGCCTAGACCATGTCTATTTATTTCAAGTTGAATGTAACGTGGCTGAGAGCAAACCTATATCTAGGCAATCAGTCTCAGTAGAATTTAAAGAAGTAGGAGAATTCTGGGTTTGAAACTTGGCACTCATAGCATGCGCAAGACCCTAAGGTGGGCTATGTATTCTGCAGGGGAGCGAATAGAGTGTATATGTAAGGTTTTAAATCATAAAGATTCAGGTGTAACCATACGCTATATTGATCTTACTCAGGCCGATATAGTTTCGTCCTATCAGGAGTATGAGATTAGGTTTTAGCCCTACCCATGAATAGAAGGCCTTTTCTCAGGCTGTAGAAAGGTATGAGCTTTCCTGTGGTGAGCCTGTATATACTTTTACCAGTTGTGGGTACTTTATTGTGCAGTCTTGAATATTCCGATGTATAGCGGACTGGTATCGATATTGACGCTATCTTCCCTTTATAAGTTGAGCTTTTAGGAAGGGGCTGTATTTTCTTTAATTACAACGAGCTTGGCAGCTGCAGTAATTGATAGCTCCTATACTTTTAACAAGTATTAATAAAGGGTGGTTTTACCCAGTAACATGGGCTGAACCTCTCCCTCTAGGTTGTAGGCTTGATTGTAGGTGTTTTTTATACGGTATATTTAGGTCGCTGGAGCGTAAATCCAGTTTCACTATGGTCTTTGTATGTAGAGGCTGTAGTAATGAATGTACAGGCAGGTTGAGTTCTTCGGGATACACGGCTGCTATCAATTGTTTTTTGGTCATTAGCTGTTATGGTAATGGGTAATTTTAAATCGGTGATGGAAGTGCTGTTTAGGGGTTTCGGGTAAAGGGGGTGTTTCATTCCAAAGTCGCCTATACATTTTTATCAGTACCAAATTTTCATACCTGAACTGTTATACATCAGTAGTATCCACGAAAAGTAGACACCATCTATAGTTAGCTTTAGGTTTAATATGGAGGTGTCACATGGCTATACATACGAACAAGGATTGTAAGTGTCATTTGAAGTTAATTACGAAGAAGATTTAGTACCTAGAATCCGTGATCTTATTGACGGGTATTCAAAAAATTCTATTTTGAAGGAGTACTTGCAAAATGCGGATGACTCTGGAGCAACGGAGTTAGTCGTTACATTTGATAAAAGAATACATACGTCCTTAATTGGTACAAAGTTCGAATTTGCTAAAGAAGCCTCCCTTATTCTATACAACAATGCTTGTTTTAAAGATAAAGACTTTGAAGCTATCGTTAAAATCAGTGCTCAGGGAAAAATAGACGATGCCCACTCCACTGGTCGATTTGGTCAGGGATTTAGTTCCAGTTTTAGTATTTCTGACCATCCAAGCTTTGTTTCTAGTGGAAGAGCTTACTGGTTTGATGTACTTAAAAATGCAGTTGCCAAGGAGAGAGATAAAGGTATTCAGGGTTGGAGTCTAGAAAGTGATATTAAAGAAATATCACAATGGCTAAAAACTTTTGACATCAATAATGAACGACCTGGAACAATTTTCCGTTTACCACTACGAAATGAGGCAACAGCAAATATAAGTGATATTAGTCACGAAGTATTCAGATATGACGATTTCTTGAGTTGGTGTGATGAATGGAAAGACAACACTTCTGGGCTGTTATTTTTAAGGCATATTCAAAAGCTGGTACTCCGAGAGATAAATGAAAATAACGAAAAAATTGTTCATGTTGAAATATGCACTAAAAACTCAAAAGAAATACACGAATACAATAACAAAATTCAAGATGAGTTTTCTTCTAGCTTATTAAGTATTTGTAAAAATTGGAAAAACACACGCGATACACTCCCTTTTTTTACTTATAAGCACCATTTTTTGATTAAGCACTTTGATAGAGTTAAAAATATCTATCATGACTATGAAGAAAGTTGGGCAGTAATTAATGGCTTGTTTCGTGGAGAAGAAGATAGTCTGATAGATCAAGCTATTAAAGTCCTAAATATTAGACCAAATCCTCGTAAGGTATTACCCTGGGCGGGTGTTGCTATATCCCTGGATAAAAAGGGGTGGGTAAAAAAGCAAAGAAAATCTAGTTACCATACATTTCTCCCTCTGCCAATTAAATCAAAACATCCTATACATATACATGGTTGGTTTGATCTTAACCCCAAAAGAACAGAAATTACCTGTGATGGTTCAGGTGACGATAAAAATATATTGATCGAATGGAATCAACTGTTATTCAAGGAAGGTGTAGGTACTGCATGGGCCTACCTTGTAGATTTTATTAAGGAAAGGTGTTCTCCACAAATATATTATTCTCTCTGGCCGAAGAGCCATGATGATGAATTTGATAAATACCTCTTAGAAGGCTTCTATAATAAAATTAATGAATTTGAATGTTTCAAAACAAAGCACAAAGATGAAAAATCTCGCTGGAACAGGCCAAAGGATAATATTTATCTCTTTCAGGATAATTCAAATAAAAAAATATTTGAGGCATTCAAAGAGCACTTTTCAATTATTACACCGAAGCCGACGCAGAATGTTATTACTGGTTTGAGTTTGGTTGGCACGGTATTAAGTGAAATAACCCCAGAGTTTATTCGTGCTTATTTGAAGGAGGAGTCTGACGATCTTGATTTGCCCTTAGTTTTAGATGATATGCCAATAGCAATGCTAGCTAAAAAGGAATGGTTGCTATCAATTTTAGTTTTTTGTGCTGAGGCCGATGAGGATAAAGACTTTAGTTCCTTAGTTGATCTTCCTTTGGAGTTGACTCTTGATAATAAAGTAAACTTCTTGTCAGAAAATAAACTATTGGATAGTAATCCTAAATTAAGTGTTTTCATGAATGACAAATCATTGTTTATCCAATCAGAAATAATTGAAATTGTGAAAGATGCTGAAGTGTTACCCCCATCATGGATGATGCCTAGCCTTAAAAATTACTTAACCATCCTTAATGAACATATCTTTAAATATGATCGTAAAAATAAGCGCTGGTTAAAAAGTTTTCTTGGCATGATAATAAATTCTGATGAAACTAATGTGTCTGAGGTAGTTGATCAAATCCATGGGCTAAGAGTTGTTTATCAATACGGTGGTACATTTGGGAAGATCAAGTCTGAAGTCGGTTCGCCAGTATTAATATTAAAGGAAGAAATTAATAATATTGATTATCTTGCACAAGCAGGTATGAAGTTAGTTCACCCTGAATATGTTGATATTTATAGGCTGCTACTTAAATGGAATAAATATGAATTTATTACGGAGCTTAATTCTCTTTCATTAATTAAGCATCTCGTCAGCATGTCTGAAGATGAATATGAATTTTTCAAAGAAAAAAATACACGAGAATATTTGGTTGATCTCCTTTCTCAGGATGATTCGTGGATAAAGGATCTTAATGATAATGAAATCATGATTCTAAATGAGATACCTTTTATAGCTACGGAAAGTGGTAATGTTTATGCGAAATCTGAAGTCAGTAACCTTTACCTTTCTTCTGGTTTTAATCCGCCTAAGCATATTCAGAACCTTAATGGGGAATATGAAATCATCAGTGCTGTTGATGAGAAGCAACATGCTATGTATATAAAGATGGGCTTCGATGAACAGAATCCAATTAACTATCTAGAGCACATCATATTACCATTTATAAGTAACTTGCCTTCAGTAGATGATACTAAAACCATATTAGAGTGGCTTTCCAATAACTGGGAGGATTTAACAAAAGATATAGATGAAAGTAAGAAGGAAGAGCTAATTGCTACGCTTTCTGATTCACAAATAGTTCTCGATACTGAATGTAATGTAAATTTAGCAAGAAATTATTATCATCCTGACTTCTATTCTGAATTACCGATATCTCTTAAAAATAAAAACTATTTACCCTTTAAGTTTGAAGATAGTACCACACAAAGAAACTGGAGAAATCTACTTGGCAAGTTAGGTGCATCAAAAGAAATTATCCCCGAACACATCGTTACTACTATTCATTCAATTGTTGAAGATGAAAACGAATCAAAAGCTATTGGGATACTTAACTATATCTCTAACCATTTTGAGTGGTTTGATGAAATGAAATATATTAACGAAGATATCTTTGAGTATTTATCTGTTTTTGCATGGATACCTGCCGATAAGACTAGAAATAAATTTCTAGTCCCTGAATATGAATACAAAAAACTTCGCAAGCCATGTGAACTTATACTAAAAAATGACTATAAAATTGCTGGAGGAGCACATTACGTAATATCATTTAAAATCAATCTTGGAAAAAAAGATGAAGATGGAGAATATTCAGAAAAATATATAGCAAAGAAATTGGGGTTATTAGTTAAACCTTCTAATGAAAGTGTTTTTAATAGTTTTCGCCGTCTACAGGGTGTAAATAGTCAGCACCTAAACAATGAAATTAAGCTACTTGATTATTCAAAAATATTTTATAAATATATTGGGCGCAGCTATCTTTGTAATAACGATATCCCTATGGATATCAAAGAAAAACCAATATTTGTTAGAGGTAACTGGTTGCCTGCAAGTAAAGTTTTTCAAAAGTCTATTAACCTATCAGGGATCTATAATTGGGGCGAGTTATTAATCAATGATGGTGGAGACTCTAAACTTGCAGAGGGGCTTATTAAATTAGGGGTTCTGAATAAACCAGGTAATGAGTACTTGATCAATTATCTTTGCAACCTCCCGCAGGGAAAGAGATTAAATAAATATCAACTCAAAGATGCGACGGCAATTCTTAAACAATTACAGGATAATCTTGAAGAAATTGATGTTGAAGGGATCGATATTTCAGGTGTACCTATTTTATCTCTTTCAAATAAGTTAATTGTCAGCGGGGAACTTTATGTTAACGATCTGCCAGCGTATAACAATTCAAATAAAAAAAATGAAAAACTTGAATTTTGCCAGCAGCGATTTAAGGATATATCAAATAAAAGTGGGGTTTCTTCTTTAGCTGGCGAAATAAAATCTTCGATAGATTACGATAATAGCAAGCAATCTAAAGAAACTAATAGTAGTTGGAATGATTATATACGTTGTAAATCGTTCAAGTCGGCGGTTCTTCGCTTAATTTATCATGAAGGAAAACTTGGTGATTATGAAATTAAGCAAGAATCTATAGATGATGTTTTACCATCTGAACTGCTGCTAATGGATGTGTTAGTTGTTAGCTATTTTATCGATGGTACATGGATATATGATGATAGTAGAACCTCGGCGTATCAAGATATTGAAAAGAGTACTCTGCATATCCTGAATCTGGATGACGATGAAGATATGTGTGAAAGTATTGCTACGTTTATTAGTGATTCATCCCATTTGAGTCGAGGTGGCTTTAGTTTGATTAACAGGATTCTTCGACATAAGATTGATAGTATTGAAGAAATAGACAGTTTACTCGATAAGAAAAATATAAAGTCATTGCCAGGTGACCTTGAAATAGATGATGGTTTTTCACTTTATAGTGGTGTAGCAGATGAATCTGAAGTCGATGACGATAGCCCTCTCAATAATAACCCATTTTATGAACAAGGCTCATCAAATGAAATGCATTCTTCAATAGAAGATGATACACAAAGTAACTCTACCACTTTTAGTGGAAGGAAAAATAATACTCAATCAAGTGCTGATATCCTCCGACCTATAAAGCTTAAAAAATCAAATCATTCTGATATGAAACACGAAGCTAGTTCATTTGGTGATCACAATATGCATGATTACAATATGCAGCAAGGGCGTCAAAAGGAAAATAGCGCTAATAATGTTGATGTATTAAATTCCAGCGGAATCAAAATAGATAGCAGTAAAATAGTCAGCCCTAATAACAGAAGGCCTGTTTATGTAGGTGTAGAGAGAGAAATTGATCCTGATGAACAGCGTAACCAAAAGTTGCTTGCTACTGAAATTGGTGATAGAGGCGAGTATTACGTTTTGGAACACTCAATAAATTACCTTCTTTCTAGATCAAATAACTTCGAAAAGGCTCCAACAAATAACAAGGGATACGATATTCTAGAGAAAGATTCAAGCGGTGAAATAGTGCGGTACATAGAAGTAAAAACATTGACTGGTGACTGGGGTGAAGGAGGTGTTTCTGTCACAGAATCCCAATTCGAGTTTGCTCAGGTATATGATAATTGGTGGTTATTTGTTGTGGAAAATATAAATACACAAAATACATGCGTGCATACATTTGAAAATCCTGTTCAACAAGTAAACCGTTTTATGTTTGATTGTAGCTGGAAAAGAATTAGTGAAACTTCTTCAATAAAAGATCAGTAGTCCCAAAAGACGGTGGTAAACATCTACCTTCAAAAAGTGCATGTGAAGTTATTAGCATTGAATCTAGGGATAGGTTTATAACGTGATTCTTAAAGAAACTGACACATGTAAAGAGGTGACCAATAAATTACCCCTATTGGAAGAAATGGAGACTGCAAACTCATTTCGATGGTGTTACCTACGAAAAGTCCATTACAGTAATAGCCAGCTGGCAGGAGATGGGTTGTAGAGCATTATAGGCAGCTAAGTAATATGGGAAAAGAGTGGAATCAGATAGCTCGTAGCAATCAAGAAACTGCATGAGCTGGGAAGGCTTAATGAGGCTGACTACCTGACACAATTCTATTCTGTCAGGTAGCCAGCCCCCTTATTGGTTGGCTAAAACAGAAGCTATTGTGGGTATTCAATCTCCCTGTATAAAACACCTAACAGTCAGGTAATTGTGG
>MAAB01042846.1_pt1 | contig 11406 bp, 10 predicted proteins | sample 1115991 | NCBI WGS metagenome assembly MAAB01 (sample SAMN04961124, study PRJNA320927) | seawater metagenome | isolation source: sample BD02T18 sea water enriched with oil for 18 days | place: USA:Gulf of Mexico | collected 2013-07-27
CATTACACTGGACGAAACCCACGTAATGACCAGCCAAGCCACCGCTGATGTGGCCCTAAACACAGAAGATAAGCGCTGGCGTTTAGCGGCTTCGTACGATTTACAGCCCGTACGTGACCCAGTAGGTGATGAATATCAATGGGTAACCGCTTCAGCGTCCTATGTGTCTTCACGTTTCATTGGTGCGCGACTTGGCCTAAGCCAAAACCAAGTGGGCAGTGAACTGACTACCATGAATGCCGGCCTTAGCTTATTTGGCAACGTGAATCTGGACCTTAGATACAGCTTAGACACCATCGAAGTTGATGGCACAGAAACACCCCGTGTATTTGGTATTAATTTAGGATTTGAAAGCAGCTTCTAAGGCTTTCGATATTAAGGATATAAATAAATGAACATTCAAAAAACAATCTTAACCTGCGCCATTGCGGCCTTTGGTTTAGTGGGCTGTGGTACCGAAGAGCAAGATGGCGGCAGCAGTAGCCGTTCCGGCGAAACCAGCACCCTTTCCTCTGGCGTGGTAGTAGATGGCCCTATCATTCGTGCCAGTGTATTTGAAGATTTAAACGGCAACCTTAAACGAGATTCGTTTGAGCCTTCGGCTCTTACCGATAACGACGGTTATTTTAACGTTAACCCGGTAAAAAAAGTGGTTTACTGCCCTGATCTTTCTCACTTTGGAACATATGAATTAGAAAAAGTAGAAGTCAGCATAGGTCAACATAAATTTTTCTTTACCGATTCGGTTTATAAGAGCTATGAATACACTCCACGAGATGAATTCTGCCTGAAAATTTCAACAGGTATATTTGCATTTGAAGGGGATGCAAACATAATCGTCACCGGCGGCTATGACCTTTACACAGGAGAACCTTTCGAGGGGTCCATGGCCATCAGTGCCTCCTCACGTAAGCTTGACGAAAGTTCTCTCTCAACATTTCGTGGCCCAGCTTATAGCATCACCCCATTTTCAACTATCACATCCAGCAAAAATGATGGTGTTACTGCCTACCTAAAAACCCTGGGCATTGAAGACAGCAGCGAAAACCTGCTAGATCCATTGAATGCCGACGGCACAACCAAGGCAGACGGAGACTTTAAGGCCAAGAACTTTGCCATCACCTACCAGATGCACAAGTTTGTAACAGTAATTGATGCTTGGGCGAAGAGTATTTATACCGAAATTGATGACCACATTTATTTCCCAAGTGACATCAATTCGCTTATCTACAAGCAATTTGAAAACTTGGATAAGAAAGACTATTTAATGGCCTGGGAAGGCCTGACTTCTGACATAGACTCCCTCTATCTCGACGCGAACGTAACCACCCGCGAGCCTACCGCCACAGAGTTAGATAAATTTAAAGCCAATTTGGAAGACGTAAACAAGGCCGTTGAAGTTGCTTTTGGCTACGACAGCGACGCCAAGACTGAAGATGGCACCCTTACCTTTGCCAATGTTAAAGCGCGAGTTCGTGGCGTTGAAGTAGTGGTCCTTAAAATCATTCGTGGCATGGACCACACGGCCGCATTAGATGCATTAAGTGACCAAAACTACCTTGATAATTTGGCGGGTGACACCACCGACGAGAATAAAGGCAGCTTAAACTTTACTCAGCTGGTGGAATTTGAAGGTGACAAAGCCGGACTAATTAACGCTTCAATTACAGCCGCAATATCATCCGGTGCAAGTCTAGGCACTTTAGCCGGTAAATCATTACGATTCTCTGATGACGACCCAAAAGTCAGCAGCCAGGTAGCTATCTTCTTTACTGGTGAAGCAGGAGCTAGTCGTGGCGACATCCACATGTGTTTCCAGTACGACGAAAATGAACTGAAAGAATCCAGCGTGAAACTTGACGGCAACTATATCTCGGGAGACTGGGAAGCCGTTGAAGTACTAAACAATACCGTGGTATTGAACATGGACATTTTTGGTGGCACTTCTGCCGTATTGAAGAAAATTGAAACCGGTAAATACCGCTTTGACTATGCAGGCAAAATTACTAAGTTTAACAGCGAAACTAACTTCGTTGTGACCGGTGACGAAACCGCTATTCCTAAGTCAAGCGATGCCTGCAAGGTGTTATTGAATATAGAGACTCAAGAAAACGCGGAAATAGACACGAATCCGTCTATGCCTTAACCTACCTTCAATCTCCCCCCAAACCCCTCTTCTGAGGGGTTTTTTTTGTCTGCAATTTACGAATATAAAGAAAATATCCTTTATGCAATTAAGCTCTTAGCAAAACTAGAGACTTCAAGAGTATCCACTACGCTTACCTAATGAGCAGTAAACAGTGGCTAACTTATTGAAGGTTTTATAATGCATAATAAAATTTTATTGGGGGCGGCAATTTCTATTGCTGCAATGCAAGCAGCGGCGGTACCTTTTGCACCCACAGATGCACGGGCTATGGCCATGGGGGGCACGGGGGTAGCTTCCGCTAAAACGGTACACGCAGTGCAATTTAATCCGGCGTTATTATCGTCCGCCAGTGAAAGTGATGACTTTGGGTTATTGTTTCCACAAGTGGGTGGCTATTTTTCAGATGAAAATGAATTTATAGATTCAGCCGATCAGTTTGTAGAAGATGATTTTGTTAGTGCCTTTGATAGCGCCATTAACAATATCACAACCCCCATCGATAACATACAGAGCCAAATTAGCGTTATCGATGACAACTCTTCGGACGGAGGAGACCTTAGCGCCTTAACTGCTGCTACCGGAATCCTGTCCACCAATGCCATAAGTTTAACCACTGGTACCGGCCAGTTAACCATTGCTACTCAAAACCTTAACGACGGATTAGCCACACTGTCAGAAAAAGCCTTACGAGGTGGTTTAGGTTTTGGCGCGGGCATTGCGATTCCCAGCAAAAAATTCTCTGTGGCCATCAGCGCCAATAACTCCACCACTTTCTCAGGTGAGCTTCTGGTCGCACAAAGTGACTTAGACACACTTATTAGCTACACCAGTGCCACTGACGCCTATGCCGGCGCAGTATCAACCTATGCCACCGCCGCAAACATCTCAGCAAACACCTTACAGGAACTGCAAACTGAGCAAGCAGTCATACAAAATGACATTGATAATTCAGTGACTCCAGACTTAACACTAGCAAATTCCTTAGCTACTCGCTTAGAATCCGAAAACGTCACACTTGCCGCGGCCAGTACCAACCTAAACACTTTTACGTATGGCGGTGCGGGCCGACCAGCCTCCGAAGGTACCATCCCTATATTTGAAAACGGCGCATTGGCCAGCGGCGCAGATTCACTTACCCTAGATTCAGAGGCACACATCATCGCGGTCGCCCTTTCTGAAGTGGCTTTAAGTATTTCCCGTGAGTTTGACTTCTCAGGCAGACAAGTGGCCATAGGTATTACCCCTAAACTGCAGCGCATAGATGTTTATGACTACATAGTAAGTGTTGATAGTGAAGTAGACGGCGGTGACATCGCAGATTTTGGTACAGAAAAAAATGGTTTTAACTTAGACATTGGTGCCTCTACCCGCTTTGGCAAAATTGAACAAGGCACTGTGGGCATTGTGGTTAAAAACCTTTTAAGTAACTCGCTTGATTCCATAAATGGCCAAACGGTGGAGATTAAACCTCAAGTTCGCGCCGGTGTTGCCTATCAAGCCTTTGGTTGGATAAATTTAGCGGCTGATTTAGATTTAATTGAAAATGAACCCGTGGCATTTGAAGAGCCTAGCCAATTTTTTGCCATGGGCGTTGAAGCCGATGTATTTGGCTTTTTACAATTACGCGGGGGCTTTCGCACAAACATTGCCGCCTCTGGCCAACAAGTGGTATCGGGTGGTGTCGGTATTTCGCCCTTTAGCCTATTTCATATGGACCTAGGGCTATACACCAATACCAGTGACCCTAAAAAAGAAGTGGGTGGTGTATTTGAATTTGGCGTTGACTGGTAAATTAACGCATACATTATAAAGCACTGAAAAAAGTGGGCACAAGCCCACTTTTTTTGTATCTGCCCCTCGCTCTTGTGTACAATTCCCCTACCTTCTTATAAAAATACCACCATGAAAACCTATCTTGTAGGCGGCGCCGTTCGCGACCAATTATTAAATATACCCAGTAAAGATAAAGACTGGGTTGTTGTGGGCAGCACTCCCGAGCACATGCTGGATTTAGGCTACAAACAAGTGGGAGCCGACTTTCCTGTATTTTTACACCCCAAAAACCAGCAAGAATATGCACTGGCCCGCACCGAACGCAAACAAGGGCATGGCTATCAGGGATTTGATGTTCAATTTAATGCATCCGTCACCCTAGAAGACGATTTAATCCGCCGCGATTTAACAATCAATGCCATGGCCCAAGGCGACGACGGTATAATCATTGATCCTTTTAACGGCCAGCAAGACCTTAAAAACAAAATACTGCGCCATGTGAGCCCCGCCTTTAGTGAAGACCCGTTACGGGTATTAAGGGTGGCGCGCTTTGCTGCGCGTTTTCACCATTTAGGCTTCACTATCGCCCCTGAGACACTTACATTAATGGGCAACATTAGTTCAAGTGGCGAATTAGAACATCTAACCCCTGAACGCGTATGGGTAGAAACCGAGCGGGCACTGCAAGAAAAAAGTCCGTGGATTTATTTTGAGACATTAAAAAACAGCCAAGCCCTTAACGTTTGCTTCCCTGAGCTAAACGCTCTATTTGGTGTGCCACAACCCAAACAACATCACCCAGAGATTGATACCGGCATCCACAGCCTTATGGTGTTGCAGCAGGCAACCCTATTAAGTGTAAATCCGGTGATACGATTTGCCGCACTGATGCACGATCTAGGCAAAGCCTTAACCCCTAAAGAGAATTGGCCCAAACACATCAAACATGAAGTGTTAGGTTTAACACCCATCAATGATATGTGTGACCGTTTGCGTATTCCCAATGCCTTTAGAGAACTTGCATTAAAGACCTGTGAGTTTCATACCCATGCCCATAAGGCCTTTGAATTAAAAGCCAGCACCATTTGGAAACTGTTTCGCCAATCTGACGCCTTACGAAAACCCCAGCGCTTCGATGACATGTTACTGGCTTGCATGAGTGACAGCCGAGGCCGTACCGGCTTTGAAAATATTGAATACCCTCAGGCTGACTATTTGAAGGCACTGTTAAAAAATGCCATGTCGGTACAAATTAAAGATATTGTAGAGAAAGGTTTTAAAGGCGCCGCTTTAGGGCAAGAAATAGAGAAAGCTAGAATAGCGGCCATTGCTCACACACTCCCCCAATTAAAATCCCAGTATGCGGCCCAACATGAATAATAAAAGCGTATTAATTACCGGCGGCGCACACCGCATTGGTGCCGCTATTTGTCACACACTGCATAACAACGGTTTCACTGTATATATGCATTATGGACAAAGCCATGATGCCGCCCTGAAATTACAACATCAGCTCAACACCACCAGACCCAATTCCTGTTTTATTTTCAGCGCGGATTTAGCCGATCCCGCAGCCACACACAACATTAGTGAATGGCTATTAAGCCATACTCAAAAGCTTAGTTTATTAGTCAATAATGCCTCGTGTTTTGATGCCACTCCATGGGAACAGGCGACGGCGCAACAATGGAGCAACTTGTTTTCCATTAATAGCCAAAGTCCATTTTTTTTAAGCCAGTCGTTATTGCCTGCATTAAAAAAAGGCAAAGGGCAGGTGATTAACTTAATTGATATTCATGTAGAGCGAGGGTTACACAACCACCCTATTTACTGCGCCAGTAAAGCGGCATTAAAAAGCCTAACGCTATCACTGGCCAAAGATATGAAGGGGGATATACGCTGCAATGGCATTAGCCCAGGCGCAATTTTATGGCCGGATCACGACGTAAATACTCAAGTACAGCAAGAGATACTGCAAAAAATCCCCATGGGGCATTTAGGGGCTGTGGATAATATTACCCAAACCGTAATGTATTTAGTGAACAACGATTATGTGAACGGGCAAATTATAAATGTGGATGGTGGGCGTACATTGCATAGTTAATGATTGGGGCGTATCGCTAAGGCTCTAAAGATCGCTCACGGGGTGAGCTCGTACAAAGTAGCCTCGGCACCTGCCCGATCTCTACAGCAACATGCCAAATCAATCCACTTATTCTATTTTAATTCCACCTGCCACAGCTTTTGTTGATCTTTGTCATAAAAAAACCATAGTCGGGCATACGTGACCTTAAGCTCAGGGTGTAACACATCCGCGGCTATGTCTTTCATGGGCAATAAAACAAATGCGTTTTTAGTGATCTCGTCTCTGGGCAAACTCACTCCATCAAAGTCACCCACTAAGTCATCATAGGTTAAGATATCGATATCTAAGGTTCGGCCACTAAATTTTGGGCCACTGCGTTCACGACCGTGATTGTCTTCAATGGTTTTAAGTGTGCTATTAAGCTGGCCCACCGTTAAATCAGTGGTGAACTTTGCCACTAAATTAAAAAAATTATCGCCGCTAAAACCCACTGCTTCGCTTTCGTAAATAGGCGATAGCTGCAGTTGTGAAAAATGCTCGGCCAAATCTTGCAAACACGCCTTAATGTTTTTATCTTTATCTATATTACTGCCAATACTAACAAATACGCAGGCCATATTAGCCTTCCTTATCGCTAGAGGTGCGCTCAATCATGACACCCACTGCCCTAGCACCTCGTATGGCGCCGGGTTTACTGAGTTTTAATTGCAGCGACGGAATATTAAATTCTTTAAGCAATATTTGCGCAATCGCTTCTGCCATGGTTTCTACCAGTAAAAACTCACTCTCACCAATAAAGGTAATTAAACGCTTGGACACATCTTTATAATTTAACGCAAATTTTATATCTTCACTTTGTGCAGCGGGCTTATTGTCCCATTGCATTTCTAAATCAATACGCACAATTTGTTTGATCTCACGTTCCCAGTCGTAAATACCAATAATGGTTTCGATCTCTAGGCCGTCTATAAATACTTTATCCATTATTGTTCACTCGTTTTTTCAACAGCGGGCAGTTGATCCATAGGCCAACGGGGGTGAATTATTATTTCTTCGCCGTCTTTTTGTCCGGCTAATAAACGCTGACATCCAGCGTAGGCAATCATCGCGCCGTTGTCCGTACAAAACTCTGGGCGCGGGTAAAATACTTGGCCGCGCACTTTAGTCATTAACTCGTGTAACTTTTTACGCAGCGTTTTATTGGCACTTACGCCACCCGCAATCACTAAGCGCTTGTGGCCGGTTTGTAAAAGGGCTCGTTTACACTTAATAGCCAATGTCTCTACTACGGCGCGCTCAAACGAAAAGGCAATATCGGCTTTATCTTGATCCGTTAAATCGCCGCCTTCTTGTACACTTTCCTCTCTACATTTAAGAATGGTATTACGTGCCGATGTTTTTAAACCACTAAACGAAAAATCTAAACCGGGGCGGTCGGTCATGGGCCGTGGAAAAACAAAGCGATCTGGGTTGCCATTAACCGCTAGGCGGGCAATGTGGGGGCCACCTGGGTAAGGCAAATCCATCATCTTGGCGGTTTTATCAAATGCTTCACCCGCGGCATCATCGATACTCTCGCCTAATAAGGTGTACTGGCCAATGCCCAGCACTTCTACCAACTGAGTGTGACCACCACTTACCAACAGCGCCACAAATGGAAACTCAGGCGCCGGGTCTTCCAATAAAGGGGCCAGCATGTGCCCTTCCATATGGTGAATACCCAATGCCGGTATGCCCCAACTCCAGGCTAGGCTTCTGGCAAGGCACGCTCCCACCAATAAAGCACCCGCTAAACCTGGGCCACTGGTATAGGCAATACCGTCTAGATCGTCTGAGCTGCACTTGGCATCGCGCAATACCTGCTTAATAAGGGGAATAGATTTACGAATATGATCTCGGCTGGCCAGCTCAGGCACAACACCACCATAAATGGCATGCATTTCAATCTGACTGTACAAAGCATGAGACAATAAGCCCAATTCAGAATCGTAAATGGCAATTCCGGTCTCGTCGCAGCTGCTTTCTATGGCTAAAACCCGCATATCTCTTCTGACCACCCTTAATACTACTGGTAAATTTCACGCCCGTTATTTTACGCAGGCAAGCCCCTATTGGCCAGAACCCTGTGATTAACTAGCAGGTTAGACCTGTAAACCCACCATTAGCAATGCCCCTAAGCCCCTATAGCCATTAGCCTTGTGTAAAGATGAACTATACTGATTAACAGCTTTGCAATTGCCAAGCAAAACAAGTAGAATTCCCCGCCTCGATAGGGCCTGTGTGGGCACGACTTAAGCAGCTGATTAAGCCGAGAGGCGATACTCGCTGGGTTTAAGGGGTTTTCACACAGATACTGGCACCAACAGTCAATTGATATACGAAGGTAGTTTTAATGCCACAAGTTAAAGTTAAAGAAAACGAGCCATTTGACGTAGCACTACGTCGTTTCAAGCGTTCTTGCGAAAAAGCAGGCGTATTGTCTGAAGTTCGTCGTCGCGAACAGTTCGAAAAGCCTACAACTGAACGTAAGCGCAAAAAAGCCGCTGCCGTTAAGCGTCACGCTAAAAAAGTTTCTCGTGAACAACGTAAAATGGTTCGCCTTTACTAGTTTAAGAATAACAATTTAGAGACGATATCATGAGTGAATTAGGCTTGATCCAAACTGTTAAAGACGCCGTAAAAACCTCCATGCGCGCTAAAGATAAGCCGCGCACGCAGGCATTGCGTCTGATGCAAGCCGAATTCAAACGTGTTGAAGTTGACGAACGCATCGAACTGGATGACACCCGCGCCATTAGCATTTTAGATAAAATGCTAAAACAACGTCGCGACTCCATAAAGCAATACGAAGACGCCGGCCGTAATGAGCTAGCTGAAGGCGAGCTTTATGAAGTGAATGTTATCCAGGAATTTCTTCCAGAAGCCCTATCTGAAGAAGAGCTATCCGGGATTGTTGCTAAAGCAATCACCGATAGCGATGCGCAGGGCATGAAAGATATGGGTAAGGTGATGGCACTGGTTAAACCCCAGATTCAAGGCCGCGCCGACGTTGGAAAAGTTAGCCAGCTGGTCAAAAGCTCCTTCGCCTAATGGCGTTGTTTTTGGCATCCTAAAGGCCTATGGCAGGCCGTATTCCCCAATCGTTTATCGAAGATCTTCTATCACGAGTTAATATTGTTGACGTGGTAGACAGTCGTATTCGCTTGAAAAAAGCCGGCAAGAATCATAGTGCCTGCTGTCCGTTCCACAATGAAAAAACCCCCTCTTTTACCGTAGCTTCCGACAAACAGTTTTATTACTGCTTTGGTTGCGGCGCCAAAGGCAACGCCATTGGCTTTGTCATGGAGTTTGACAACATAGACTTCCCCGAGGCTGTCGACACACTGGCCGGCACCGTTGGCATGGAAGTACCCAAAGAAGAAGTAACCCCTCAACAACAACAAAAACAGAAAGAACGCTTAAGCCTATATGATTTATCAGGCAGTGCGGCTGAATTTTATAGCCAGCAATTGCGCTTTCATGGTGAACGCGCCGCACCCGTTAATTACCTTAAAAAGCGTGGACTCTCGGGTAAAGCCGCCAAATTTTTTAACATTGGTTTTGCCCCACCGGGTTGGGACAATTTAAAAAAGGCCTTGGGCGGCGATGGAGACGAAGAAAAAATGCAAGGCCTTAAAGACGCAGGCCTAATGATAGAAAACGATAAAGGCCGCACCTACGACCGTTTCCGTAACCGGGTTATCTACCCCATCCGGGACTTACGGGGCCGCACCATTGGTTTTGGTGCGCGCACTTTGGGCGACGACAAACCCAAATACCTTAACAGCCCAGAAACCCCCATATTTAATAAGGGTAATGAACTATATGGCCTGTATGAATGCCGACAAATCCGCCAAACCCTAAAACGCTTTTTAGTGGTAGAGGGGTACATGGACGTAGTGGCCCTGCACGAATTTGGTATTCACTACGCCGTGGCAACCCTAGGCACCGCCACCAGTGAAACCCACTTACACAAACTATTTAAAATTGCCCCCGAAATTGTCTTTTGTTTTGACGGCGACGAAGCCGGCCGCCGTGCGGCCAAAAGGGGCTTAGACTTAGTATTGCCGATCCTCGAAGACGGCCAGCAAATTCGCTTTTTGTTTTTACCCGAAGGCGAAGACCCCGATTCCATGGTACGCAAAGAAGGTAAGGACGGCTTTGAGCAGCGCATGAAAAACGCCATGGGCATTAGTGAGTTTTTATTAAGCACCCTGAAACAAGATATAGATGACCCCGCCAGCTTAGATGGCCGTGCACGCTTGGCTAAGCTAGCCTCACCCTTGCTACAGCAAATTCCAGGTAAGGTTTTGCAAACCCTGTTTTGGCAGGCGCTTGCCGAAGACACCAACATTGACACCGAACAACTGAAAGCCATTGCCATTACTGAACCTAAGCTTGCGTTAGAACCCAAGCCGGCAACAGCCACACCCTCAGTTGCCGATAACCAAACTCACAGCAACTACAGTGGCCCCGCGCATCCGCAGTTTGATGATTATAGTGACAGCCAGCAACACAGTGGCAGCCATGATCAAGCTGATGACTATGGTTACAGCGACACACACGATTACGACTACCAGGGCGAACAAGAAACTGCAGCCGCCCCGGTTCAGGCTAAAGAGCACCCATTAATTAAACAGGCCATCGCCTTAATATTACACGCGCCGCAGGTTGTACAAGCATTTCCAGACGTCAGCTTTTTACAAGAATTTAGCGGCCACTACAGCCAACTATTACAGCGCCTCACACAAATATTAACTGCCTCACCGGCACAGCAAACCCTAGATGCATTAAGCCTGCTGGCCACCGACCCTGACTATCAAACTTACAAACAAATCACCGAAACCTACAATCAAACTCAAGGCCACTTAAGCCAAGAGCAAGTGGCAAGCGACTGCTTAAACCAATTACGCTTTAAAGCCGCCAAGCAAATTAAAAGTAAAATTGTTAAAAAGTCTGCAACCGTGGGCGGCTTTAAAAAACTGCCACAAGAAGATCAAGACCGCTATCAATGGGCCAGTGATTTATTTGAAGCCGACATATTAAACCAGAAGCTACAAAAAGTAGGTGGCAAAGTGGACTTATTAAGCCCTCAAGACCAAGAGAAATATAAGCAATTAAACCCTGCCAGCTAGGCTATTTACGCGGGAATGAGGCTTAAGCCTTGAAAGCACGAAAATAACCCCCATTATCAGCTACTTAAATACACATCACCGTAAACTGCGCTGGAAAAATCACCGCCAGATGACTATAATTCTGGGTTTGATCTGCGCATCCAAAATAATACAGGGTATCTATGGCCGCCACAAAACAGTCCCGCCTGAAAGAGCTCATTGCCAAAGGTAAAGAGCAGGGTTAC
>MAAB01037970.1_pt1 | contig 11402 bp, 8 predicted proteins | sample 1115991 | NCBI WGS metagenome assembly MAAB01 (sample SAMN04961124, study PRJNA320927) | seawater metagenome | isolation source: sample BD02T18 sea water enriched with oil for 18 days | place: USA:Gulf of Mexico | collected 2013-07-27
AGAATTGAGTTATTTGGTGATGAAGTCGAGGCTATTAGATATGTTGACCCTACTACAGGAGAAATACTTGAAAGTTTGGAACAAGTTAGCGTTTACCCAGCGAAGCATTTTGTGACTCCAAAAGAAAGACTTGAGAGTGCAATAAGTGCAATTAGAAGTGAATTAAAAACTCAACTCGATAAATTTACATACGAAGGAAAATTATTAGAGGCTCAACGTCTAGAACAACGTACAAAATATGATTTAGAAATGCTTAAAGAGGTTGGTTATTGTAATGGAGTTGAGAATTATGCTCGTCATTTATCAGGTAGGGAGGAAGGTTCACCGCCTGAATGTTTAATAGATTACTTTCCCAAAGATTGGTTGTTGGTAGTTGATGAGAGTCATGTAACATGTCCTCAACTTCATGCGATGTACAACGGTGATCAATCTAGAAAAAAAGTTTTAATAGATCATGGTTTTAGATTGCCAAGTGCTGCAGATAATAGACCTTTAAAATGTGAAGAGTTTTGGGAAAAATCAAAACAGACATTATTTATAAGTGCAACCCCCGGTCAATGGGAATTAGATCAATGTGATGGTGAATTTATTGAGCAAGTTATAAGACCAACTGGGGTATTAGACCCGGTAATTGATGTAAGACCTAGTGAAGGCCAAATAGAAGATCTGTTATCTGAAATAAGAATTCGAGCTGAAAAGAATCAAAGAGTGCTTGTGACAACACTTACTAAGAGAATGGCTGAAGATCTAACTGATTTTTTATCTGAAAATAAAGTAAGAGTTAGATATTTGCATTCCGAAATCCATTCAATTGAAAGAATTGAAATTATTCAAGACCTTAGAATGGGCGAATATGATGTTTTGGTAGGAGTTAATTTATTAAGAGAGGGACTAGATCTTCCAGAAGTATCCTTAGTCGCCATTTTAGATGCTGATAAAGAAGGTTTTCTGAGGGCAGAAAGGTCATTGATTCAAACAATAGGAAGAGCTGCCAGACATGTTGAAGGTGTTGCCTTGCTTTATGCAGATAACTTCACAGATTCAATGAAAAGAGCAATATCTGAAACTGATAGAAGAAGAACTATTCAAAAAAAATATAACCAAGTCAATGGTATTACTCCAAAACCTGCAGGCAAAAAAATAGAAAATTCAATATTATCTTTTCTAGAACTTTCCAGAAAACTAGATGCTGGTGGTTTATCTAAAGATTTAATAAATATAGTTAATAACAAAACTGACGCAATTCTCAGTTCCAGTGATAATCAATGTTTGCTCGAAGAATTGCCTGACTTAATAGAAAAGTTAGAAATTAAAATGAAAGACGCTGCAAAAGAGTTAAATTTTGAAGAAGCAGCAAATTTGAGGGATAGAATCAAAAAATTAAGACAAAAATTGGCAAGAAATAATTAAAAAGAACTTATTTTTCTAATTCGAAATGATTATGAATCGCATTAACTGCTTTGTCACAATCTTTTTCTAAGACAATACATGAAGTCCTAATTTCACTAGTGGCAATCATTTCAATATTGATATTTTGGTCAGCCAATGCTCTAAATATTTTTCCAGCCGTTCCAACCTTAAATGCCATTCCCGCTCCTACAGTACTTACTTTTGCTATAGCAGGGCCATCTTCAATGTATGATCCGGGTAATTTTTTTGTTAAGGCCTCAAAAACTAAGTTAGCTTTTTCTCTATCTTGTTTATTCATTGTAAGACTAATATCTTTAGTTTTTAAAGTGGAAATTCTTTCAGACTGAACGATAGTATCGATAAGTAAATTATTTTCAGCTAATGCTAAACATATCGATGCTGCTACACCTGGACGATCAGGCAGTTTTCGAAAACTTACTTGAACTTGGTTTTTATCTAATGCAATTCCTCTTACTTCAGGTTGATCTTGTTTTTCATTGATTGGATTAACAAATATTTGTGTATCGGATAACTTAAATTTCTCGGCAACAAATCTAATAGCCTTTGGTATATTATTGATTTCAATTACACAGCTGACTTTAATTTCACTAGTAGCTATTAACCTGACATTTATATTCGCTTGAGATAAAGTATCAAATAAATCAGCTGAAACACTAGGTCTGCCCATAATGCCTGCTCCTTGAATACTTAATTTTGTCATGTTGGTTTTTAAGTTAAATTCTCCCCCTAATTGACTAGTTATAAGTTCACATTGTTCTGCAGTCTTTTTTACTTCTAATTCACCAACAGTAAATGTAATATCGTTTTTATTTCCATCATTTGTCGCTTGTATTATTAAATCTACGTTAATACTTGCTTCTGAAAGTTTTTCAAATATTTGCGCAGCAATCCCAGGCCTATCAGGAATATTTGAGAGACTGAATACTGCTTGGTTTTCTAATACTTCAAGACTATTGACTGTTTTTGTTAATTCTAAGCTTCCTCTTTTTAGTGGGAGAGGTTGGATTTGACTTTCTAGGAGAGTCCCACTTGAGTCACTTTGGCTTGATTTGACACACAATTTAATTCCATAATTGCGAGCAATTTCTACTGCTCTTGGATGCAGAACTGAAGCACCGACGCTTGCAAGTTCAAGCATTTCCTCGCAGCTAATTTCATCTAAGAGTTTTGCATTAGGAACAATTCTTGGATCAGTAGTAAGAACCCCTGGAACGTCTGTATAAATTTCGCACGTCTCAGCTCCTAAAGCTGTTGATAAAGCTACTGCGGAAGTATCTGAACCACCTCTACCCAAAGTTGTAATTTCCATTGAACCCGTATGGCTTAATGTTGTTCCTTGAAATCCAGCCACGACAACTACAAAACCCTGATTTAAATAATTTTGGATCCTTTCTGTTTTAATATCCAGAATTCTCGCTTTCCCATGAATTGATTCAGTAATAATTCCAACCTGGCTACCAGTCATTGAAATTGCAGGTATTCCGTATTCGTTTAATGCCATTGAGAGAAGAGCTATGGTTACTTGCTCTCCAGTTGAGAGAAGCATATCCAATTCTCTTCGATTAGGATTTTTACTAATTGATTCCGCTAAACAATTTAAATCATCTGTAGTTTGCCCCATTGCAGAGACAACTACGACAATTTCATTTCCTGCTTCTTTACTTTGACAGATGCTACTTGCAATATTTTTAATTTTTTTAATATCACCTACAGAAGTACCGCCAAATTTTTTTACTAGTAAAGCCATATTTAAATCATAATGTAAATTCTTAAACTTATAATTTGGTTAACTTAAATTAATTAATTTCTCTGTAAAAACATTTATAGGATTATTACCTTGTTTTAGTAATGATTCAATATCTAGTAAGTTACTCATTAAATTAATTAAATATTCTTGAGATACATTTTTGACTTTTTTTCGAATAAAAAAAATTCTTTTTGGATTAGAAATGCCTGCAAGATTACAAATCTTTTCTGCATTATCGTTACCTGAATTAACTGCTAGTTTTATAATGGTATGAATTCTTATTTGACTAATTAAACCTGCATTTAGTCTTAAAGCAGGTTCTCCTTTCTGTAAAGAATAATTTATTTCAATGAGGCTTTCATTAATATTTTTTTGTAAGAGAAGATCAATGATTTTGAAAATATTGGATTGATGATCACTAAATATTTTTTTTACATCAATACTTTTAAGAAAAAGTTGTGAATTCGAATCACTTGATACTGCAGAGAGGTATGTTTTAGCTTTGGCTAATTCATTTATTAGTTTAAAGCTGTCATTACCAACTGAATCAATTATTAATTCAGCTGCATTTTTATCAATTTTGATATTCATTTCATTTGCTGCATCTTCTAAAAATCTTTTTTGTCCCTCATAGTCCCAGATTTCTGGTAAAGAAAATGATTTTTCTTTGGCTAAATTATTTTTGATAAGTTTTTGTAAAAATTTAGTACTCTTTAGTCTTGAGTCTGGTTTTTTTGTATTTTGTAAAATGAAATAAGTATTTTGAGGTATATTGTCATGAATTTTTTCAAATTTAGTTCTTAGATCCTCATTTTTGGCAGTAAAAATTGGATTATTTTTCAATGTAACTATTCTGTATCCCTCTCCAAAAGGAGGTGTAAGAACTTCATCAAAAGCTTTATTGACTTCCTCATCATGATCTCCATTTAAATTTGTTACGTTTATTTCTTTCCATTCTTTGGATACTTCCTTATCAATTAATTTTTGAATAAATGTATTTTGAGCATTTAAATCATTACCCCATAATATTTGTATTGGCATAATAGCTCAATAAAAACCATATATTAACTATGATTACTTCTAACACAAATTAAATTTAATGGTAATAGATCATCCAATTTTTTTGGAAAGCATCAGATTTATAAGATCTCATTTAGAAGTCAATGATCTAAATTATTTGGAAAAAAAAGTTTTAGAGAGATTAGTCCATACTTCAGGAGATTTTTCAGTTCAAAATCTTGTAAATTTTAGTGAAGGTGCTTGTGAAAAGGGTCTTCAGGCACTTAAAAATGGTGCTCCTATTTTAACTGATACCGATATGGCAGCAGCAGCAATAAAATCCATGGCAGAAAATACAACTAGGAATAAAGTATTCACCGCTAGAATGTGGTTTGGAAAAAATAATCATACAAACTTAACTAAAACTGCATATGGCTTAAGTGAAGGTTGGAAGGAGTTATCCGCTATAAATTCTGGAAGCAAATCTCCTATTGTAGTTATTGGCAGTTCGCCTACAGCGTTAACTTATTTAATTGATATTTTAGAGAATGCAAAAGATTTACCTAGTTTAATTATCGGAATGCCAGTTGGATTTATTGGAGTAGAAAAGAGCAAAAACAAACTAATTTCTACCGATCTTCCTAGAATTGTTTTGAATTCAACTAGAGGAGGTGCTGCCATGGCAGCTGCTGCGGTAAACGCCTTATTGAGGGAAACTATTTAAAAAGTATTTATTTTATAAAAATGTCAAAAATCTACTTAATATCATAATTTAATTTGTTATTTTCTTCTAAAGAATTTAAAACTGATTTTGCTTTTTCTATAACTTCTTTTGGAACTCCTGCTAATTTAGCTGCTTCTATGCCATAGCTTTTGTTTGAGCCCCCTTTAACAATCCTGTGGCTAAAGATTAGCTGATCGTTATTTTGTTCTACTAAAACTTGAAAATTTTGTATATTCGTATTTGAATTTTTTAAATAATTAAGCTCATGATAGTGCGTAGCAAAAATAGTATTACATTGAATTTTTTTTGCAAGATATTCACTTACTGACCAAGCTATTGAAAGTCCATCAAAAGTAGATGTCCCTCTGCCTATCTCATCAAGTAAAACTAGTGAGCTAGAAGTTGCCTGATTTAGAATTGATGCAGTTTCAGACATTTCTACCATAAATGTTGATTGTCCAGATGATTGATCATCAACTGCCCCAATTCTTGTGAAAATCCTATCTGCAATCTTGATTTCAGCATTATTAGCAGGAACAAAGCTACCAATTTGTGTGAGAATTTGTATTAAACCAAGTTGTCTTATAAAGCAACTTTTTCCGCTTGCATTGGGACCGGTTAATATAATTAATTTTTGATTATCCTCAAAAGAGATATCGTTTGCTACAAACTTTTTATCACTTAACAATTGCTCTACAATTGGATTTCTTCCTGCGATAATTTTTGTACTATTTTTTGTCATTGAATCATTTATTGGTATTAATGAAGGTTTTATAAAATTGTTTTCTACTGAAGTAATTGATAAACCAAGTAGTGCATCAAGAGATGCTATGGATTTTGCGATTGATCTTATTTGTTTTGTTTTTTCAGCAACTATATTTCTTAATTCGCAGAAAATTTCATATTCTTTTGATGAAGCTCTACTTTTTATTTGGAAAATCTTATTTTCTTTATTTTTAATTTCTGAAGTGATATACCTTTCTTCATTAGTAAGTGTTTGCCTTTTGATCCAATGTTGTGGAGCTAAATTAACTTTTGACTTATTTATAGAAATGTAATAACCAAAATTTTTATGAAATTGAATTTTTAGGTTTGAAATTTTGCTAATTTTCCTTTCTTTTAATTCCTCTTTATTTAGCCACTCAGAGTAATCATCCATTAAATTGCGTAAACCATCTAATATATTGTCAACACCATCGTGGATCATGCCTCCTTCACTAATATTTAGAGGAGGATTTTCTACTAGTTTAAAACTTATAGTATCAGCTAATTCTAAGAGTCCTTCATCAATATTTTTTAATTGATCAGTCCAATCTGGGAGATCATATTTAAATAATTCGATTATGGATTTTAGTCTAGGCAATTTTTTTAAACCTTCAGCTATTGCAATTAAGTCTCTGGGACTTGCATGACCTGCACAAGCTCTACCTGCAAGTCTTTCTAAATCCCCCATTGCTCTAAGTAAATTTTGGGTATCTGTACGTAATTTTTTAGATTCAAGAAAGTTTGTAATTATATTTTGTCTTTTATAAATTTCATTAACGTTTAATAGTGGTGAATCTATCCACCTTCTTAAACACCTTGCACCCATGCAAGTATAAGTTCTATCAATACTCCATAGTAGCGAACCTACATAATTGTTTTCTCGTTGTGTATTTTTGATTTCTAAGTTTTTTTGAGTTTGATAATCAATAATTAATTTGTTGTGACCATATTGGATTTGTGGAAAGTCTAATGAGATTTTTAAAGAAGAATCTTTATCTAAATTTGAAGGATTAATTTTTTCTAAATAATTTAATAAACCTCCAAGTGATCTAGTTGCATTGTTTAAATTTTTAAGTCCTATTCCCTCTAGGTTTGCAATTTGGAAATAATTTTTTATTAGATAATTTGCTTCATTAATTCCAAAATTAGTCTCTTGAGAAACAGTATATGTAATTTGACTATTTCCTTTAATTAATAAATTTCTTACTGCATTGCTTCCTACAATGATTTCTGAAGAATCTAATTTAATAATTTCATCAAATAGTTTTGACAGAGATTGGCCTTCTAAAGTTATTAATTCTCCTGTGCTTACATCAGCTTTTGATATACCCCATTCATAAGATTCATCTGAGTTTTCTTCTGATAAGTAAATAGCAGTAATCCAATTATTTTTCTTTGCTATCAACATCCCCTCTTCAATTACAGTTCCAGGAGTAATTATTCTTGTTATTCCTCTTTTAATTGGAGTCCCATAATTTCCAGAACTTTTTTCTAATTGATCGCATATAACCACAGAATAATTTTTTTTAATTAAATCAGCACAGTATCTCTCCATTGCATGATGGGGAACCCCTGCCATAGGGATCTTACCAATCTCTTTGCCAGCATCTTTACTGGTAAGCGTTATTTCTAAAAGGTTAGATATTAATACAGCGTCCTCAAAAAAACATTCAAAAAAATCTCCTAATCTATAAAGTAATAACCTATCTTTATTTTCTTCTTTTAGAGTTACATAATGCTTCATTACAGGAGTTAATTTCAGTTTTGAAACTGTTTTATAGCTATAAGATTCTTCATTGATGCAAACATTTTTGTTATTTGAAATTAAATCAGCCTTAAATTGATTTATTAAATTAGTTGAATTTTTTCTTTGTCTGGGTCTTTTTTGCGATTCTTTTTTTAAATCTTCCAAAGATAAATCTTCTGGAATTTTTGTTATTTCTTTTTGTTCATTATTATCATTACCAATCGCAAATAAATTCTTTTGAATTATCGTATCTTCTTGCATACTTTTTTAATTCCTAAATAGATATTAGGTAGAAATTTTTTTTTTGCATTTAAAGTGGCTAAAGTATGTAAATTTTCTCTAAAAATTATCATTTTCATGAGATTATAGTATTTATAATATTTGAAACCTAAGACTGAATTATGCAGGCTGTTAACTTTTTCTTCGTAAATGCTCTATTATTTGCTTCTTTAATTGCGGTAGTTGGAGTACCCGTTTTATATGTGACTCAACCTTCTACTGAAGAAGGACAGCGAGAAAGTAGGAGAAAAATTTATTCTATTGCTGCTGTTTGGGTTGTTTTGGTTTTTGTTACAGGGATAGTTTCTTCATTAGTTTGAACTTAATACCTTTTCGTGAGAGTCTATTAATATATCTAAGTAAAATTTAATGGCTATTTTTGAGGGTTCTTTTACTAATGCCTCTACTTTAAAAGTTGGGATTGTAATAGCAAGATTTAATGATTTAATTACAAATAAAATTCTATCTGGTTGTCTTGATTGTTTAAAAAGACATGGTTTAGATACTTCTGAATTAAGCAATCAAGTAGATATAGTTTGGGTTCCTGGTTCATTCGAATTACCAATCGCAGCTAAAACCCTCATGAAAAAAAAGAGTTATGACGTTGTAATTGCTCTTGGGGCTGTGATCCGTGGTGAAACTTCCCACTATGATGTAGTTATATCTGAGGCGAGCAAAGGTATTTCGCAAGTTTCAAATGAAAATAATGTTCCAATTATTTTTGGAGTTTTAACTACTGATACTATGCAGCAGGCTTTAGAAAGAGCAGGGATTAAAAATAATCTTGGTTGGAATTATGCTTTACAAGCAATTGAGATGGGATCCTTAATTAAAAATTTAAATTAATTGAAAAAATTTAATTATTTTTATCATTGATCCCTTCTTTGAGATAAAATAAAAAAGTTATGCGGATGTAGCTCAGTGGTAGAGCATCTCCTTGCCAAGGAGAATGTCGAGAGTTCGAATCTCTTCATCCGCTTTTAATGTTTGTATCTTTTAATATATTCATAATAAAATTTCACGATGAAAAGAGTAATTTCTATTGAGGATTTAAAGGGATTATTTACTAAACCTTATGGTACAGATGCACCGACAAAACAAAAATGGGCTGAATTTTATAATGAGAATGTTATTTTTACAGACCCAACTCAGGAAACAGAGGGCTTAGATTCTTATGTTAAAGCTCAAGAAAAGCTAGTTAAAAGATGTGATGATGTTTTTTTAGAAACTCATGCAATTTCCATAACTGGGGATTGTGGATTTGTTGAATGGACAATGGGTTTAAAAATTATGGGTAAAGAATTTATTTATCCTGGAACTACTCGTTTATTATTTGGTGAAAATGGATTAATAAAAGAGCACAGAGATTACTTTGATTTTTGCGGCCCAACTTTTGGACCAGTTCCTATTTTAGGACCTTTTATAAGATGGCTTTATAGTAAATTTGTATCTTGATTTTGTTTCCTTTAGAAACAGAATGCTTTACATTTCACGAATCAATAAATTTTGAGAAGTAACTTCTTTAAAATCAAATTGAGAATAAAATAATTTTTTATTTGTTGTCATTAAATATAATTTTTTTGTATTTTTAATTTTTTTAGAAGATAAAAGATTTTTTACAATTAATGTGCCAAAACCTTTGCCTTGGTGATTTTGATCGATAACAATATCCCAAAGCACTCCGCGGTAAATCCCATCGGTTAAAGCTCTACCAAAACCAACTATTTCTTTACCCACCCAAAGACTTATTACGACATCACTGTTAGCAAGACATTTTTTTAGATCATTAATTGTTCTATTTTGTGCCCAGAAAGCATTGGTATCTAATAATTTTTGTAGCTTAATTAATCCATTTGTTGGTTTAAGATTAGGACCTAATCCAAAAACCCTTAACCCTAAAGCCCCTTTGGTATGTTTGATTAGAGATATTTTTTTCATTTATTAAAAAGATTTTTGAAAAGTGATGTCAGTTAGGTTATTTTTGTGACTCTAATCTAAATACCTTAATCGATCGTTTCTTTAAAATAAAGAGATAATAGTTTTCTTCATTCTGTTGTAACGCACTAATTTATAATGTTTGTAATAAGATAAATTTTTTAAGGACTTTGACTTATGCTAAAACTTTTGTTGGGAGATCCGAATACACGAAAGTTAAAGCGCTATCAACCAATAGTGGAAGAGATAAATTTTTTAGAAGAAGAAATTTCTCAATTGACTGATGATGAGCTTAGAAAAGAAACTCAAAATCTTAAATCAAATATTTCAGCAGAATTAGATTTTAAAAAACAAAAAGAACTTCTAGAAGAATTTCTTCCTAAAGCCTTTGCAATCGTTAGAGAAGCAAGTAAACGTGTACTTGATATGAGACACTTTGATGTTCAGTTAATAGGCGGGATGGTTTTAAATGAGTGTCAAATTGCTGAGATGAAGACTGGAGAGGGAAAAACTCTTGTCGCAACATTACCTTGTTATTTAAATGCTCTTACGGGGAAAGGTGTTCATGTTGTTACTGTAAATGATTATTTAGCTAGAAGGGATGCAGAGTGGATGGGACAAGTTCATCGTTTTTTAGGTTTATCCGTTGGTTTGATTCAGCAAGATATGAATCCAGTTGAGAGAAAGAAAAATTATGATTGTGATATAACTTATGCCACAAATTCAGAATTAGGATTTGATTATTTAAGAGATAATATGGCTACTGATATTAGTGAGGTAGTTCAAAGGAAATTTAATTACTGCGTAATTGATGAGGTTGATTCAATTTTAATTGATGAAGCAAGAACTCCTTTAATCATTTCTGGCCAAGTTGAAAGACCACAAGAAAAATATCAAAAAGCTGCAGAATTATCTCTGGCATTAGTCAAAGCAAAAGAATTAAGTAAAGATGGTATTGATCCAGAAGGGGATTATGAAGTTGATGAAAAGCAGAGAAGTTGTATATTAACTGATCAGGGTTTTGCAAAATGTGAAGAGTATTTGGGAGTTAATGATTTATATAATCCTCAAGATCCTTGGGCGCACTATATAACTAACGCTTTAAAAGCCAAAGAATTATTTATTAAAGATGTAAATTATATTATTAAGAACGATGAGGCTGTCATAGTGGACGAATTTACTGGTAGGGTAATGCCAGGAAGGCGTTGGAGCGATGGACAACATCAGGCAATAGAAGCAAAAGAGAGTCTTAAAATTCAGCCTGAGACTCAAACATTAGCATCCATAACTTATCAGAATTTTTTCCTTTTATATCCTGGTTTAGCAGGAATGACGGGAACTGCAAAAACTGAGGAGGTTGAATTTGAAAAAACTTATAAATTAGAATCAACAGTTATACCGACAAATCAAATAAGAAAGAGACAAGATTGGTCTGATCAAGTATTTAAGACAGAGATTGGTAAATGGAAAGCCGTTGCTAAAGAAACTGCACAAATTCATAGAGATGGTAGACCTGTTTTAGTGGGTACAACAAGTGTTGAAAAAAGTGAATTATTAAGTTCACTTTTATCAGAAGAAGGAATTCCTCATAATTTGTTAAATGCTAAGCCAGAGAACGTTGAACGTGAGGCAGAAATTATTGCTCAGGCAGGAAGAGCAGGTGCTGTTACTATTGCGACAAATATGGCTGGAAGGGGAACAGATATAATTCTTGGCGGCAATAGGGACTATATGGCAAGGCTTAAATTAAAAGAAATTTTAATTCCTTTGTTAGT
>MAAB01007800.1_pt1 | contig 11383 bp, 3 predicted proteins | sample 1115991 | NCBI WGS metagenome assembly MAAB01 (sample SAMN04961124, study PRJNA320927) | seawater metagenome | isolation source: sample BD02T18 sea water enriched with oil for 18 days | place: USA:Gulf of Mexico | collected 2013-07-27
AAATCAAGATTTTACTCTTGGTCAGGTGGGCGCAACGAGTGCCCTACAATCATTCACCCTCAACGGTAGTGGACAAATTACTCTGGCGAATACTGAAACCTTTTCTATCAATACAATTGGCAGTAATGGTATTTCTTTATTAGGAAGCCTTGACTTAGAATTATTAACAGACATGAATATTGACACCTCAGACAATAGTGGTGGCGGAGGCGACATCAACCTTTCGGGATTAAATATTGATGGCGGATTTGGCGTGAACCTAAATTCAGGTTCAGGTAATACTAGTTTAGGAACTATCGGTTCAAATTCAGCAATAGCCTCATTAACCACTTTAGGTACGGGTAATATTGAGCTCTATGGAAATATAAGCAATCTGGCAAATACATTTGATTTTTCTAAAGCTTCATCAGTCATTCTTAATAACAACATTACCTTTGGTAGTACAGACCTTTACTTGGCAAGTTTATTATTAGGTGATGTATCTATTAATGGCAACTACGATCTCACCATTTTTAGTTCACTATTTACTTCTGGTACTATTGGCCAGAACATAGCATTGCAAAATTTATCGATTAATACCCTAGATCAAACCTTGAATATTACCCATGATATTAATACCGCAGGTAATATTAATATCGCTGGAGGTCTAATTAATATTGCCTCTAAGGTTACCTCTACTGGCGGTAGTATTGCTATCAATAGCCTACTTGGTATCAATATGGATGCAGCTTCAATTCTACTCACGGACTTCAGTAACATCACTCTAACGGCTAGTGAGGGCAACATAGCAGTTTCATCGCTATCGGCCTTAGAGGAAGTTAGCATTAACGCGACAGCTGGAAATGTGACCAACTCTATTGATGATTACACTTCTAATACGTCTACTTCAACTAATATAGCATCCCAGCTAGTTACGTTGAGTAGTGGTGTAAATATAGGGTCTTCTGTAGCGTCCCCTATTGTTATCAATGCAGGCAAAGATGGAAACATTAACCTTACTGCGGGTGGCAACATATACATCGCAAACTTAGAGAATTCAGCAACATCTACGAATAAAAATATATTTGATAATTCATCACTGACGGCTTCAGCCAATGCGGATATCCTTAATCAGTTGAAACCTAAAGAGTTTCATAGCACCCAGTTTAATCAACTTGAGATATCTAACCCTATATGGCAGCTTGATCAGTTCCACCAAGATAATGCCAATAGCAATAGTAGTCCGCGTATTTACTACAGTAAAAAAGGCTGGCGCTTAGGGAACCCTAAATAAAAAGAAATGACTCCTCACTAGCAGGCTAATTATTAATTATTTCGCCTGCTCTATGTGTTGCTATTAAATAATATGAATCCCCTGTCGCGGACATCTGTAGCGGGACTACTTCCTTGGTAATAATATCGATCGCCATTATCTTATGTACGCCCGCTGCGGAAGAACCATAAGTTGATGATATAAAATAACCACTCCCAATGAGCCAGCTATCAATCGTCGGGAAAGTTTGGCCATCAAAGCCCATTATCGTTATTAACTCTTTTATGGTGGGTACCCGGTAGCCTGTAGGTTCGCTTGTAAAAACATCAGCTATGGTTGTAAATGCAATCAAGTGGTAATGAGTACTGGGGGCGTCATAAGCACTATGGCCTTTCCATGCCAGCTGGTAAGGCCCTTCACATTCCTGATTGTTGCTCGTCCCTGTACAAAGCTCAATGGCTACTGCAAGAGGAGCACATAAAACTAAGAATATAGAAATCAACAGCCTGCTACGTTTAATGCTATATTTCATGCTTCATAAACCTCAACTTAAAGGTGCTCTGTATTTGAACCATTAGTAATAGACAGCTCTGATTAGATATTGATCTGCTATACCCTTACAATTAACAGCCCCTGTTTTAAAATCAACAACCCAGTATTCTTTTGTACTGCTGTCAGCATCTGAATCGCAAGCATCTTTACTCCAATAGAGTGATTGGCTGATTATTTCTTCATTATTGAAAATTCCAGCAGTAAAGTTTCCATCTGCTTCCAGTTCGTCGTAATTGGCAACCCCTAATAACTGCTCGACTGAAGGTAATTGCCACTTACGAGTCGCTGCTGGATAATTGCAAAATCCGGCTGCGACGAATAAATTTTCAAATGTGGATTTATTCTCTAATATACTTCCGTTCCATGACTTCCCATCCAAACTATGGGTGCCATCAAAGGGTAGACGAGCTGTACTCCAAATTAAACCTGAATAATTATCTGCGATACAATCATAGTTTGACGGAGCAACTTCATTGCCTCCCTGCATTTGAGTCAGCAAGGGCAAACCCTGACTGTCGATATAACTGTATTCGTTATTCGGATAGTCAACCTCAGCATCTTGTAAAGAAAGTTCGGTGCAGCTGCCAGTGGATAATGCAACTAATGAGCCCGCGGAGGTAATACACTGCTGGGTACCACTATCTAGAATATCGACGGAATCATCATTGAGAATCACTAGATTTTGCTCTAAGCAGTTATTATTCGCTGCTGAACACAAATAGGGTTCTGTTGAAGATATCGCTAGTCCATACCATTCATTCAATTCAATATCGGCATCTGAGACTATGGTTATTGGCAATGTTTTTACCGCGCACTCATGAGTTAAGTAGGTATTAGAATTATTAATTTCATTAGTTGTAATCGCAAGTTGAGCACTGGTTAAACTGACATCATCGAGGATTGTGGCCTTTTTATCATCTGCGAGAATTTCATTTAAGCTGGCATCAAGAAAAACGGATGTGATCGCAACATCCAATACTAGGTCAGACTCAACCCCCCCACCCTGCTTGTCACAGATCAACAAATCAAAGCTAGGGCTCTGTTCAAATTGTCCCGGTAAATCTCGCATTACGATGCTTAGATAGTCGTCATCGGTGATTATATATTCTTTGGTAATAGACGGATTATCACCTAATAATGAATAATGACTATCTAATGTTAAGTTAACTGCTAAGGACAAAACCTCATCGGCTTCAATATGGTGTTCAGGTTCGATACTCGCTAAAGTATGATTAATGCTCCCATTTAATGGAGACTGAATATTTGTCAAATCTATGATTCGATTACCAATACTACCTACCAGTTCGAAATCTTTATTCCCACCTGCAGGCTCGGCATTATCAAATCCAACGATAGTGTTTTGATCGATGGTATAATTTATGTTTTGGATACCTTCCACACCCTCGCCTTCATCGGTAATAGTTAAACTAATGGTACTAGCAGCATCAAACAAATCACCTTCTACAATGGAGGCTGCATCGCTGGTCATTGATACTGTCAATAGATCATCGTTTAGTATGGTGAAATCCCGAGATAATAATCCGGATAAATCAAAGTATTCTGTTTTATCAGCAACCGACAAACTAATAGTTACAATTTCATCAGGTTCAACTATCTGATCTCCAGTAAGTTGAAATCCTAGATCGATATTAGAGGCTGAAGTAATAGTATTTGGATCCAATATCGTTGACGCATTAATAGAGGCCTCTGAGTTCGAGCAAGTCAGCGGTACTATCGCTTTACATGCAATACTTGCCTGTATGGTTAAATTGCCAATATTTTGATCTATCTCTTTTAGTCCTGAAATAATTGTCGCGATAGCTAAATCAGAATCTGCTTCGGCATGATTTGTATTTTCAGGATTTCCGAGATCATCGGAAAATAAAAAGCTTAGTTGAATTTTATCCTCTAAAGGAATAATGAAATTTCGTTCTGTAGTCAGTACATCTTCTGCAACAGCTACATTAGAATCTAATAAGTTTATTAATGGGTTATTTTCTTTCAATTGAAATGCAACTAATTCATCCTGCTCAACTATTTCGTCATTGCCTACTTTTATGATTAATTCTTTACTTGATACAAGGAGGCTCTCGCCAAGTGGTTTAATGTTGATCGTCGTAGAAACTAAACCTTCTTCGGTTAAGGTATCCAGAAAAACACGATAATCATCCTCGGTGGTGAATGAAACCGATTGGTTAGCATAAACAATTCCAGCTGTACTGGGGACTATGAAATCCAATGTTAAAGCTGGAACATCTTGCTCAACATTTGTGTCCAATTCTAATAAATGACTAATGCTTGCTTCGTCACTTTCATTTGCAATATTTCCCGATACTGTTGTGCCACCTAAATTCACTGTCAAACTATCATCATTTATTAGTTGGTAGTCATTAATGATTTCAAATACTGGTGAGCTTTCACTGCTACTTGGAGTATCAAAACGAACATAGGTTTTCATTGCTTCGGGAATAACGAACTTCAGGCTTAAATGTTCATCAATCTCAACCCAAGCATCATTATTTTGAGTTAATTCTAAGGTCACGATTTCAGCACTGACTGAAGCATTGAGCTCTAATCCTGTTGTCTTTATTGTGCTAGAAGATGAAATACTGATATCGGCTGGTGAATTATTTAGGCTCGACGTCTGTGCTAAGCACTTCGAGAAAGTGGCATCGGAATCATCATTGTCACACAGCTCTTCTTGCATCAGGGTCAGCTCGGGGACATTGCTAGCTACGTGTCCGAGCCAACTTAAACTTAAAGGTGATACCTGGCTTTCAGGTAGATCGGTGGATGTAAGTCCATCTGTGCGAACTGTTTTAATTTTAATTCTTTCATCATTATTTATTGTATATTCAAGCTCAGAAAACACACCGTCTGTAGGGATAGATGAAAAATAGTGATCAGGGGTTGTAGCGCTTTGCTTAAATTTTATATTAACTATTTCATTAGGTTCAACCATAAGATCCGAATTGATTTTGAATTCATACTCGAGGGAATTATTGGCCACTAAAGAGGATAAAGGAATGCTGCCAGAAGTAATTGTGTAGTCGCCCACCCCGCAATTCATACAATCATCTATTATTTCAAAATTTAAATTGTCAACATTATCAGCAACTATTGCCGCTCCCCAAGATAGAATCAACCCAACGTCATTGCCTGGACTTAAGTCTTTATCAATATCTTCAGAGCCGTTAGCTATATCTGGGTCGTCTTTGAAAGATAATGTAGGTAATATTTTATCATCGTTAGTTACGGTTATTTCTTTCACCTTATCTAACCATGCAGTAGCAAAATAATCCGTGCTAGCAGTAGGGTTGATTAATGATAATTGAATATTTAATCTCTCGTTAGGTTCTACTATTAAGTCCCCAACAATCTGTACGCCGAGATCGGTACTGCCATTGTTATTGGTGGTAGAATTCTCACTGTGCAAATTAATTGTATTAGATGATATGGAAAAATCATCATTTAATACGTCAGAAACGCAGTGAGGATCTGCTGTATTATCACAACTTTCAGTTATGGAAAATTGTATGCTACCAACATTATCAGCAACCGCTTTATCCCATGTTAAGACGAAGCCAGCATCCTTAGTACCAGCATTGTTTTCTTCTATTGCTGCAGCATTCGTCGATAAACTTACTGTCAATCTATCATCGTTACTAATAGTGTATTCAAGCAGGGAAAAGAGATTAGATGCTGGGATGGTTTGAAAGTAATGATCTGGGGTGGTCGATTTTTTCTTCAATTCAATACTAACTGTTTCATTAGGTTCGACCACGTCATCCGCGGTCAACTTAAACTCATATGGAAGCGAACCACTGATGGCTAGCGATGTTAATATTAAATCACCGGACGCTATAGTGTAATCATCACTTATTAGCCCACAGTCAATGCAAGTATCTATTATTTCAAATATCAGGTTATCGGTATTATCCGCTATCTCTACTCCGCCCCAAGATAATAAAAGACCGACATCATTTCCTGCGGATAGATCCTTGTCGGTATCTTCAGCGCCTGTAGTAATGTTTGGTTCATCTAAAAAGGATAATATTGGTATTAATGTGTCATCATTATTAATTGTGGTCGTTATATTTTTATCTACCCACACAGTTGAAAAGTAGTCAGTTAAGTTCAATGGTGAAATCAAGGACAGCTTCAAGTCGATAATTTCATTGGGCTCAACTACCAAGTCTCCTACCAACTTAACTTCTAAACTTTTATCACTATTGGCATTGGTGTAGGTGTTTTTTGTATGTAGATGAATAGTTGTTAGTTGCAATATAATATCTTTATTGATTATGTCCGAGACACAATGTGAATTAATTCCATTATCACAATTATCGATAAGGTTAAACTGAATATCATCGACATTCTCGGCGATATCTTTATCCCATGACAATGAGAATCCAATATCTTGCGAGCCCGTGTCGCCTTCGGTAAGGCTTGTATTGGCGGCCATTACATCAATAGTTAACTTATCATCATTTGTAATTAAATATTCTAGACTTGAGAATACGCCCGTCGCAGGTATGCTGGAAAAGTAATGATCTGGTGTGGATGCATTTATCTTTAAATTTACCATTACCGTTTCATTAGGTTCGACTACTTCATCGGATGTAATCTTAAATTCATAGTTAAGCGTTCCATTTGATGTTAATGACGATAGCGTGACGCTTCCTTCTTCAAGGCTATAGTCACTTCCGTCTAGGCCACAATCTAAGCAACTTCCTACAATTTCAAAGATTAAGTCATCCACATTATCTGCAATGTCGACGCCTCCCCAGGTTAGCTTTAAGCCTACATCATTCCCTGCTATAAGATTATTATCTGTATCTTCAGCACCGCTTGCAATATTGGGGTCGTCACGAAAAGATAATATTGGGGTTAATTTATCATCATTATCAATGGTTATGGTTTGGCTCTTATCGCTCCATGGTGGTGAAAAATAAGCGGCACTGCTAGCCGGATCAACTAACGTAAAATCAATTTTTAATATTTCATTGGGCTCTATCAAAAGATCACCGATTAAAGTCACACCAAGACTTTTACTCCCACCTCCTAATGTGACCGTATTTTTTGAGTGCAAGCTAACTATATTTGACTGGATATTGAAGTCTTGATTGATAATATCTGAAACACAATGCGAATTGAGTGAGTTGTCACAACTTTCAGTAATATTGAAGTGAATGTCGGCCACATTTTCTGCGATTTCTTTATCCCAACTTAGTGCTAGGCCAGCATCTATTACGCCTAAATTGCCTTCTGAAATATTCGTTGAACTGGCTGTTAAGCTTACGACTATTTCGTCATCATTCTCAATGGAAAATTCTACTTCACGCTCACGCCATGCAATGGTATCTAGATAAGCCTCAGTCTCTAACGCATTATTTATACTAAATAAAACCTTGCCTGATTCTTCTGGTTCAACGATGTCATCACCAATGATAAATATACCGGCATCTTTCCCCAAAAAATTTGCGGGCGTATTTGTAATGCCATCATGGATTGTTAATTCATTACTGAACTCGACATCGCCAAGTGTAGAGTCGCTAATAACTACACTGGCGATACAATGATCATTCAATGTATTGTCACAAGATTCTGATAAATTAAAACTTATAACAGATACATTACTGGCAATTTCTTTATCCCACGTAATTACATATCCAGTATTGTGTTTTGAATCGCTAGCACCTTCTGAATATTGTGGTATTAACGGCGAAGCAGTCGGCGGATTTATAGAAATATTTAATTTGTCATCATCTACAATAGTGAAATTAATTTGTTGATTGGTCCATCCATCAATGAATGTAGATAATAACTCAGGATCATTAAGTGTTAATAATAACTTTGCGACTTCATCAGGTTCAACAATGGAATCTCCAGCCAATAAATTGAAATTAAGATCAATTTCTTCATTCCTTGTCTCTGTAGCCCCTGAATGTATTGTTGTAGAGGGTATTTGGTAATCACTTGATGTTGCGCATTCATTATCAGTTATTAATAAACAACGATCTGACAAGGATAAAATTATTTCAGGCACATCTGAAGCAATGCTTTTATTTAACTGGATAAAATAGGGCTTCTCAATATCATTATCTAATAATGACAACTCAGTTAAATTCTCTTCATTTTGAATATGGTTGTTTTTTGCCAATAAAGTTAGAGTGACTTTATCGTCATTTAATAGAGTTCCGGTGACTGTACCAGCTAACGATCCTGCACCAGAAACAATACAACTATCAGCCTCGCTTGTGGAACATTGACGGATAATGATCGGCAAAGAATCTTCGCTGTTTTTTAAGTACACATCTAAACGGTACTCCTCATCAAGTTCCACCATTTCGTCATCATTAATAATTCCGCTTATTAGTTGAATTCTCTGACCAGTAGACTCATTAAATTGTAATAACTGCTTTTCATTAATACCGAAATTTACAGGGGTCGAATTTGTTTGGAATTCACCATCCTCCGCTTCTGTTGTTACATGAACTAAGTCAAATTCTACATCGATTGCAATGTCACTATTGAGTTGAACTTTAAAATCCGCCTGCCCTTCTGTTTCAGTTGTAGTAAAACCATACACATCTAGAGTGGCTTTATCATCGTTAACAACTTCTACTTTTATGACAGTTCGCCGCGTACTCGTTACGCTGGAGATTTGACTTTTAAGCACAGCGACTAAATTAAGTGACTCGTCACACTCGGTCAAATCATCTTCTAGCGAATGTAAAGTGACAGGAACGGCTACTTGGGAAAATATGAAATACGACTCGTCTAGATTGGCTACACTAAATTCCGAATCTGATAATGAACTGGATTGTCGCCAAGAGCAGGCTTCCCCCTCGGTAGTCTCTACTGACATGCTCAGATTGAAGTTTTCCAGTGCAATACTACCTAGCCCATGCGAACCAATAAGCTGTAGTTCTAAAGCGAGCTCATTACCTTCATATACTTTATAGGGTTGATTATTCGTAGCAGGTGGCGAGAGTGTCGGATTCACCCACTGAATATCGGGCAAGTCATCATTTAGAATTGTCACTTCAATAGGCTGAGATATAGAGTTTCCTGTGACGTCTTTTAACTCAATAAAAAAACTCTCGTGTGCTTCTACTTCGTCATCACTATTAACTGTAAAAGCGATCCCTTCAGCATCTATCCCATTGGGTAAGCTATTGCCTTTAACAAAGGTAAGGCGCTTACTTTGCACAACACTGCCATTAATATCTTGCTCCCAATCCTCGGCATCGAGGGCACTAACTGCTTCTCCAGAGTTTGCCAACCTAACAATATAATCAAGCTGATAGTCATAACCTGCAATGCCTTCTAGCTCAACATAGACCTTATGCACCCCCAAATCATTTGAACTTTCTAGATATTCTAAAGCACCAGTTACGACCTCCTGCCCAGCTGAATCAGTATAAGTACGATATAATTTAAAGCTAGGAGCTTCATTATCAGCGACATAGATCCTTCCTACACCAAATTCAACTCCGGCATCATTGAATAAGACAAGTTCTAGTATTTCGACCTTCTCTAATTGGTCATCATCGATTATTGTGAATGCAGCTTGATAGGAGTTTTTCCCAGGTAAAATTTGGATTTGGTTTAAGTTCTCGGTGAAATCCTCTCCTGCTAGTGCCTTATCATTTTGACTGTTATCAAAGGCGGATGAAATTTCTCGTAATTTATAATTTAAAACAAAGCTCTCACTGAAGTCAGTGCCTTCATCGATGGCAATAGGCACTGTAAATATTTGCTTACTGGTATTTTCAGCAACTTGCATTGAACGCCCAGCATTAATTATAAACGTCGGCGCTCCCATGCCGGGGAAATCATCACTACGAATAATGGCCGTTGCGGTAATGGATTGATCGTCTAGATAATTAGCGCGTAATACTACCTTTTCATCTGGCTCGATATCAAAGTCACTTAATATCTCTACATCGATACTTTTTTCAAGTTCGCCTTCGAGAAAAACAACGTCTGTAGCTAAGGGGATGTAATCAATATTGGACAAACCATAGCCTAACTCATCCATTGCAACAGTCTGAATGGATATTGATAGTGCCGCCTTTACTGACTCTGATAATTGGATTAAATATTGAAGCTTAGTCGACCCTATGTCGCCCTCAGTGGCATCAATAGGAGTGATAGATATGCCAGGAAAGTCATCATTTTCTATAATGATGAAAATGGTTAGCCAGTTTTCAAGCTCCGGCTTTGAGATTCGGATGCCAAACTTTTCATCATTCTCAATGCGCTGGTCGGGAATGACTTCAACAAACAACTCATAAGATTGACCAGTGATTACATCAATGGTGCCATTAATGGCAAGATAGTCACTTTTGTCGACCGCATCGATATTGAAGGTTTGGTAACTTAATGTGCCGGTAAAATCGGCTATAAATTGCAGGGTTGTGAGGCTATTAGTGCTATCGCCTTCTAATTGGGTGTACTGCGCAGTATTCTGATTATCTTCTGATGTTGCAGTGCTGTCCTCAAGACTAGTGCCACCGCAAGCTGAGAGAGTGATAATGAGTATAATCAGGTGGATTAATCTCATAGGGGGACCCTTGTAGATTATCTAATCCTTTAGATCATTTCCATCATGTTAAATTATAGACTGAATATGCTTGCTTTGTGCTCACAAGCCTAATGCAATAATAGAAAGTGAATCACCCATATGTTGATTGGAGGTCTAAAAACGTCACCTCCTATTTCTTTTCCCATTTTCCGTCGTTGTCGCTAACACCACCTGAACCATAATTCCACATATCTACATTATCTGATGAATCCTCCCAGAAATACCTATTACTATCCCTTTCAGACTTAAATGAGTACAATTCACTGCCTAGAGAATAGCGAACCCAGCGCTTGCGATTACTATCAGAGCAGTCACTGATTTTCACCTCTGAGTAATTGCTGGTATCGTCAGTATAGATGCATTGCCCATTGTACGATCGTACAAAGCCAGTGTTTTCCTCATATAACCATCTTAGGTTCTGACTTATACTTGAGCGAGGTGAAAACGATGCAGGGCAAGTTTCGGTAATTAATGTGCCTGTACTTCCAGGAAGAGCATTGCTTGAGGAAAGACAACCTTCCCGCCTTTTATTTTTCCAAGCATCCCATACAGGTTCTTCATTCTTCACTTTTAATACGTAGGCTGTAATTTCACTACCAGCAATAGTAAAATCTCTTAACACGGCTTCAACTTTTCCTGTAGCAATATTAATCGCCATAACTTTCACAGAAGCCCCCGCTTGCCCCCCTTGGTAGGTCGAAGAGAGGATGTATGCATTTGTAATAACGGGGTCTTTGTGGAACCACTGCTGTAGCATCCAATAATTATTTAAAACTTTGGGAGAAGTATAGTTACGTACCACTATCTACTTTTAATGGGTGGAGTTATTTAGTTAAAAATCACAAGGCACTAGCACTTTTATTATTGAAAATGGAGATGGATGAACGATTGATTCAACGAATAGACCGTGAATATACAATAATTTGGGAAATGATATCTCCTTATGTCTGGATTGAAGCTAAGCAAATTTTTGCTACTTACTTAAA
>MAAB01030520.1_pt1 | contig 11374 bp, 7 predicted proteins | sample 1115991 | NCBI WGS metagenome assembly MAAB01 (sample SAMN04961124, study PRJNA320927) | seawater metagenome | isolation source: sample BD02T18 sea water enriched with oil for 18 days | place: USA:Gulf of Mexico | collected 2013-07-27
AGGACATTACTTTAGGGTGTTCAATACCTTCGATATCAAGATCTCTAGGGATAATACCGGTAGCAAGCACAACATCATCAAAGTTTTCAGTTATGAGTTGCTCTGCAGTGACTTCATTTGATAAATGCAACTTAATATCTAGCAATTTGATTTGTTCGTTAAAATATCTGAGTGTTTCAAAGAATTCTTCTTTACCGGGTACTTGTTTCGCGAAATTAAACTGCCCGCCAATTTCACTTGCACGATCAAATATTTCAACTTTATAACCACGCTGAGCAGCATAAACACTAAAGGCTAAACCTGCTGGCCCGGCACCTATAACTGCGATACGTTTATTACTTTTCGCTTGAGCAAAAGTCAGTTCTGTTTCATAACAAGCAACGGGGTTAACTAAACACGATGCTCTTTTCTGTTTGAAAACATGATCTAAACATGCTTGATTACAACCAATACACGTGTTTATTTCGTTACTACGATTTTCTGCCGCCTTTTGTACAAAGTCAGCATCAGCAAGAAACGGGCGCGCCATAGAGACCATATCAGCTTGACCATCGGCTAATACTTTTTCAGCGACTTCTGGTGTATTAATACGGTTAGTAGTAATAAGTGGAATCGAAACTTCTTGTTTCATTCTTTCAGTGATCCAAGTAAATGCAGCTCTTGGTACAGATGTTGAGATGGTTGGTACACGCGCTTCATGCCAACCAATACCTGTATTGATCAAAGTCGCACCAGCAGCTTCAATAGCTTTTGCCATTAAGACTACTTCTTCCCAAGTATTACCGCCTTCAACTAAATCAAGCATTGAAAGGCGAAAAATAATAATAAATTTTTCACCGACTTGGTTGCGTACCGCTTTAACTGTTTCAACCGCTAAACGCATGCGATTTTCAATACAACCACCCCATTCATCAGTTCTCTGATTGACGCGTGAGCAGGCAAACTGATTCAATAAATAACCTTCAGAGCCCATAATTTCAACACCATCATAACCTGATTTTGCCGCAAGTTTAGTCGCATAAGCAAAATCTTTTATCGTGTTTTTTATTTGACGAACCGATAGCTCAGAAGGAGTGAAAGGGTTAATCGGTGCTTTAACTTTACTCGATGAAACACTAAAAGGATGATAAGAATAGCGTCCAGCATGTAAAAGCTGTAAACAAATTTTTGTTGGGTATTTATGCACCGCTTCAGTAACTTGTTTATGTTTGTTAACTTGCCAGAAATGACTTAACTGACAACCAAAAGGTGATAACCTGCCACGGGCATTTGGGCTTATCCCACCAGTTACAATCAGTCCAACACCACCTTTTGCACGCGCTTCATAAAACGCAGCCAACTTTTTAAAACCGGCTTTTTCTTCTTCTAAGCCGGTATGCATTGACCCCATCAAACTACGGTTTTCTATTTGAGTAAAACCTAAATCTAATGGCGTTAATAAATGAGGAAATGGTGATGATGTTGTCATAAGTAACTTCTTGTCTACGTTAATTAAGCGCTATGCTGAGGTTATTAAAATAGACTTTTGTTGGTGAAAGTTCAAGCTTTATTTTGACACCTGTCAGATAGATGACTTAACGGTATATCTAATTGTCTTATTGATGAATGTGTTACTATCTAAATACCTGCAATTTTTATCAATGAAGTAAATGAAAGCAGAAGTCATTAGCAAAATATTAACCTACCTTCAGAATGAGTTGGCTAGCCTATCAACAGCCGCTAATAATGCCCACTTAGCCGCCATTGACGATCAGTCAGTGGCAGAAACGCAATATGACACACTCGCCATCGAAGCAAGCTATCTTGCTGAGGGACAATCAAGAAGAGTAGAAGCACTGAAAAAATCGATAATAGAACTTAAAGCATTGCCATTGGAGCAGTCCCTGCAAGTGTCTCTAGGTTCATTAGTACAGCTTTCACAAGATACCTGTGCAAAGCATTGGTTTTTTATTGCTGCAGCGGCGGCCGGATTTCGCTGTAAAATCAATGACCAACAAATAACGGTTATCACACCACAATCGCCAATGGGTCAAGTGATGATGGAGAAATACGTAGATGATGAAATTCAATTACTCATTGGCAATAACCAGCTAGATGATGATATTGCAGTAATAAAATAGTTTGTTACTTTTAAAGTGAAATAAACGCTAGATTTTTTCCTTAACAACTACGCTTTTCTTGCATATTTGTCTAAACTTTAGCCTATTGTCGAATCACGGAAATGATTCAATGTAGCGATGCTTAGTCAACAAAATATTAAACTTGTTACGCCCTCTCCCCACTTAAATTCGAGTTATGATTTAGGTGACAGCATATTAAAAGCTGAATACTGTGAACTCCATTCTAAAATCACTCCAGAAATCATTCATATAGAAAAAAAAGTCGCTCAGGTGTTTGAGTGTCTTGCTCAAGCAGAGGGAGAAATAGTCACCCGAGAAGAACTTTTTGCTCAAGTATGGCCGCAAATGATTGTTTCAGATGACTCATTAAATAGGTGCATTTCAGTATTACGAAAAATTTTTAAAATATTTCAGCATGGCTTAGCGATTATCACTCATCCCAAAGTAGGTTTTCACCTAGTTTATCCCAATCACAGTCCTATAACGCCTCAAGTATTATCCTCAGAGCACTTAGTAACGGTTGATAGCCTTCCTACCGTTGATATAAAACTAACTAAACCTAATAAATACCTTCGAGTAGCATTTTTCATCTTCCTTACTAGCTTGATTTATTGGTTATTACCAACAATGAAAACAGCGAGTAAAATACCGTCTTCAATACAATCTTTTGATGAACACAGGGTCATTATTATGCCTTTTAAGATAGGAGATGATCTTATTGAAAAATATCCCAATCTGGAAAATAAATTTAGACAACTAATCAGTAATCATCCTAACCTTAGCAGTATCGATAAAGCTGAACTAGTTTCACTTAACACCCTTTCAACAACAGCGATAGGGCAGAGGTTTAACGCTCGTTTTGTCATCAAAGCAAGTATATATCAAGAAAATTCACGCGATATTCTTGCATGGCGTATTTTAAATGCTCAAACGGCCGATGAATTATCAAATAATCAAATCAATTTAGTATTGAAGCAATTAGAAAGTAATGTCAGAGAATTAGCCACTGACTTTGTCTCAACCAGTGCTCAATTCAGGTTTGCCAATAATAAAGAAATGTACATTGACTATGTGCTCAAATCTGCAAATTATTTATTTTCACCCAATAGTAATTTAGCTTATCAGCGACCTATTATTAATATGTTAGCAAGCACCTTAACAAAGGTAGACCCTAATTCAGTGCCAATGCTTATTTTGTTGGCAAAGTTACTCAGTGATACTCAGTGGTCGAATCATGAAAGAAGCTTTCCTTATATAGATCTTGCAATAAAAACCTTGAATAAAGCCCTCAAGTTAGCACCACAAGTCAGCGGTAGTTATCAAACGCTTGCTGATGTTTATCAACTTAAATATCAATGGCTTCAAGCCCATTCAGTGCTATCTAAGGGCCAACAACTGACAGGTTTACAAGCGAATAAAAAAGCAGTCTCCTTTGTTAATTTACAACGCATTACTGGCACATTAACTCAACAAACACTGATGGAAAAACAGCAACAACACCTCAATGATCCCACTAATATAGAATTAGGCATTCAGTTAGTGCTGTTATTGATTGAACAACAACAATTTGAAAAAGCCTTATCGCTTGCAGATTCATTACCTATTTCACTGCGAGCGTGGGGCAAACACGCCGCTGTTGTTGGACCTGTGTATGTAGCCATGGGTGAAAAAATTAAAGCTGAAGCTTTAACCGTTGCGGGATATTTAGCCGAGGGTGTCAAGCCACAATATTCACAAGTATTAATACAAGGCATACGACATGATAATTCAATGAAACAAGCGAGTGAATTTTTAACTCAAGCACAAATTAACAATGAGTTCTCTAGTCAAATATTATTACAAATGTACGAACAAATAGGAGATATTGACGCTTATTTTCAACTGGCTGAGCAATTAGCAAATACTTATCAATATAATCCATTAACCAGTTATCGTATTAATGCTAAAGAGATCCGTCAGCATCCACAGTTCTCGTCATTGATGTCTAAAATTGGCTTAGTTGAATATTGGCAAACCATAGACAGCCCCCTATTTTGCTTAGCAAACATGGTCATAATTTGCTAATAAAAACAGTGAATTAAAATCATCATGTTTCCATCAGCTATATATCTGATTCTCATCAAGTAAAATTACCACTATTTGGTTACCTTTATCATGTTTTACGATGTTTAATTCATTTTGAAAAGGAATATCTCATGAAAAAGTTACCGATTGTTACCAGCTTTCTAGCCTTAAGTTTTAGCTTCTCAGTTCTTGCCGAAAATAACTATATGCCGGAGTATGTAGAAAAAGGGCTGATCGAAATTTGTAAATCTTCCGCCAAAGATAAATTGATGAATATGAATAAAGCCATTAAAGATTTACGTATTAAACATAAAACGGTTGCTCTAAACGTAGTGTGTAATGGTCAAGATATTATCAGTTTTTCAGAGCGCTATGGTGCCAAACGTACAACCGCTAAGTTAAATAGAAGTATTGGCTCAGTGAAAGTAACGGATATTGCCGCTATCAGTAATACAAAATATGATGTTACTTTTAAATTTTAAAAGCTTGTAGTTTTAAACTGTTATTTCTTAAATTGTTAATAGATGAAGCTGTTGTAGGTTGGGCTTTAGCCTAACAAATTGTCAGAATAAATTCCGACCTACAATACATTGTAAACAAAGGCGTTTTAACTGTAATAACCGTTTTCGGGAACAGAGTCTTTTTATAAGATAAACGAGGTTTAACTAACTGGCTTTAACAAGGCTTTAATCTGCTGGATATCGGCAGTTTTATCATCAATTTTAAGATACGCTACCGACTCGCTATGTACTAAAGTTGCTTCAATAACACCAGGTAAGTTGATCAGTTCATCCGCAATCTTGTCTGCTTGCTGTTCACAATTAATGGTGGTTTTAAAACTATAGCTCTTTGACTTTTTCAGTGGTTTCATACCTGCAGAAGCGATAAACCAGAGTAAGCCCATACACGCCATCACTAAAAATATCATTTGCTCACCAAAATTACTGGCAATAGCGCCACCTAATACACCACCAACAAAAGCCCCCATAAACTGGCTGCTTGAATAAATCCCCATAACACTGCCTTTAACGCCGGCAGGAGCAATTCGAGAAAGGATTGACGGCATGGTCGCTTCTAAATAATTAAACGCGGTGAAAAACATCACGATTAATACAACTAATGACGTCAATGTGAGAGGGACATACCATAAAAACAACAAACTCAATGAAAATAACAACACTGCTGTAGAAAACATTTGTTTTTCTTTTTGTTTCCTAATCGCAAAAATCATAAATGGCACCATCAAAAAGAATGAGCCTAACAAGGTTGGAAGATAAAGTTGCCAATGATTTTCAAGCGCTAAGCCTGCTTGAACAAATTGTTTGGGTAAAGTCACAAAACAAGCGGTTAACGCCATATGCAAAATAAAAACACCAATGTTTAAACGGAACAATTGTGGGTTTCTAATTAATTTACTGATTTGATCAGGTAGAGCGACGTTATCTCCACGTGGCGCTTTATTTACTGAATACGGCACCATAAATTGGATCATAAACATTGCCGCTACGGTAAGGATGGCCGTTACCCAAAACAAACCACTTAGACCAAAAGACTGGGCGACAATCGGTCCAATGACCATAGCTAAGGCAAAAGACAAACCAATAAACATTCCAATGGTAGCCATCACTTTAGGACGTTGCTCTTCTCGACTTAAATCGGCAGCTAATGCCAATACTGCACTGGCAATTGCGCCCATGCCTTGTAATGCCCGACCGGCAACAACACCGTAAATAGTTTCAGAAAGTGCAGCAACAATACTGCCAAGCAGGAAAATGCATAATCCCAATAAGATAATCGGTTTACGCCCAAACTTATCAGACAAAATACCCATCGGAATTTGTAACATCGCTTGAGTTAAGCCATATGCACCAATGGCCAAGCCTATCCAAATTGGACTGAAGCCAATGAGTTGTTCACCATAAATAGCGAACACAGGTAAGATCATAAACAAGCCAAGCATACGCAAGCCAAATACTGCGGCTAAGGAAAGTGCGGCTTTTTTCTCGATACTATTTAATCCGGTATTGCTCATTGAATGATTTACTAAACCTATCTTAAGTGGTGAAAACGGCGCTAGTTTATCACGACAAGTCTTTGAACAAAAATAGAGATTTATACTGAATCTTGATTGGTTATTGTGCGATAATGCTCGGCTGCAATTTACTGTGGTTGGATTATGAAAAATATAGAAGTTAGAGGCGCGCGTACTCACAATCTTAAAAATATCAGTTTGGATATTCCTCGCGATAAACTCATCGTTATTACCGGCCTTTCAGGCTCAGGAAAGTCATCTCTCGCATTTGATACTTTATACGCTGAAGGACAACGTCGTTACGTTGAGTCACTTTCAGCCTACGCTCGCCAATTTCTGTCGCTAATGGAAAAACCCGACGTCGACCACATTGAAGGGTTATCGCCGGCTATTTCGATTGAACAAAAATCAACGTCTCATAATCCTCGTTCCACGGTTGGCACCATCACAGAAATTTATGATTATTTACGGTTATTATACGCCCGTGTTGGTGAGCCTCGCTGCCCTACTCATCACCAGCCGTTAGCTGCACAAACTGTCTCTCAGATGGTTGATAAGGTATTGGCACTAGAAGAAGGCACCAAAGTCATGTTGCTTGCTCCGGTACTAATAAACCGTAAAGGTGAGCACGTTAAATTACTCGATAACTTAGCTTCGCAAGGCTATATCCGCGCAAGAATTGATGGTGAAGTATGTGATTTGTCCGATCCACCAACCTTAGAGCTTCATAAAAAACACACCATTGAAGTGGTTGTTGATCGCTTGAAAGTACGTGAAGATATTCAATTACGCTTGTCTGAATCATTTGAAACCACCCTAGGCTTAACTGCAGGTACCGCCAAGGTTGCCTTTATGGATGAGCCAGATCGTGAAGAACTACTCTTTTCTGCTAACTTTGCTTGCCCACAGTGTGGTTACAGCATGCAAGAATTAGAACCGCGCTTGTTTTCATTCAATAACCCTGCAGGTGCTTGTCAAACTTGTGATGGTTTAGGTAATCAGCAATTTTTTGATCCTGCTCGGGTAATTGCCAACCCTGAGCTCAGTTTAGCGGGTGGTGCGATACGTGGCTGGGACAAACGTAACTTTTACTATTTTCAAATGTTACAAGCACTTGCTCAACATTATGGTTTCAAAGTTGAAAAACCATTTCACCAGCTTGATGAAGAACACCAAGAAATTATTTTACGTGGTAGTGGTAAACAGGAAATAGAATTTAAATACATGAATGATCGAGGTGATGTCGTTATGCGCAAACATCCCTTTGAAGGTATTTTAAATAATATGGATAGACGTTTTAAAGAAACCGAATCCAATGCTGTTCGTGAAGAACTATCTAAATACTTGAATAGTCAGCATTGTCCTGACTGTAACGGTAGTCGATTACGTCTAGAGGCGCGCAATGTTTTTATTAATGATACACCATTACCTCATGTTGCTGAATTAGCCATTGCTGATGCACTAGATTTCTTTCAAAACCTAAATCTAACCGGACAAAAAGAGCAAATTGCTGAGAAAATCCTAAAAGAGATATGTGACCGTTTAGGTTTCTTGGTGAATGTTGGCTTAAATTATCTCAACTTATCTCGTGCTGCGGGCACTTTATCCGGTGGTGAAGCACAACGCATTCGTCTTGCCAGCCAAATTGGTGCCGGTTTAGTGGGTGTAATGTATGTACTTGACGAACCTTCCATTGGTTTGCATCAACGTGATAATGAACGTTTATTAAAAACCTTAATCCACCTTCGTGATTTAGGGAATACCGTTATTGTTGTTGAACATGATGAGGATGCCATACGTGCTGCCGATTATGTCATTGATATAGGTCCAGGTGCAGGTGTGCATGGTGGTGAAATCATTGCTCAAGGCAATGTTGACGACATCCTTAAATGTGAACGCTCACTTACTGGTAAATACCTATCAGGTAGGGAAGGCATTGAAATACCTAAAATTAGAACCCCCTATGATAAAAATAATGTTGTGAAATTATTGGGAGCAACCGGTAATAACCTACAAAATGTAGATTTAACCATCCCTAATGGCTTAATGACATGTATTACCGGCGTGTCTGGCTCTGGTAAATCAACACTCATCAATGACACCCTATACAAGCTTGCTCATATCGAATTAAATGGCGCTACGGTCGATAAACCCGCTCCTCATAAAGCGATTGAAGGTTTAGAATTACTCGATAAAGTTATTGATATTGATCAAAGTCCCATTGGTCGAACGCCTCGTTCAAATCCTGCGACTTATACTGGAATATTTACTAATGTTCGCGATATTTTTGCCGGTACTCAAGAAGCTCGTTCACGCGGCTATAAACCCGGTCGTTTCAGTTTCAATGTCAAAGGTGGCCGTTGTGAAGCTTGCCAAGGTGATGGATTGATCAAAGTTGAAATGCATTTCTTACCTGATGTATATGTGCCATGTGATGTCTGTAAAAGTAAGCGCTACAACCGTGAAACCTTGGAAGTAAAATACAAAGGGAAAAATATTCACGAAGTATTGGATATGACGATTGAAGATGGTTTAGAGTTTTTCTCTGCTATTCCGGCGGTAAAACGTAAATTACAAACGTTAATGGATGTCGGTTTAAGTTACATAAAACTTGGGCAATCCGCTACTACCCTCTCAGGTGGTGAGGCACAACGGGTCAAACTCTCAAAAGAATTATCAAAACGCGATACGGGTAAAACTCTTTATATTCTCGATGAACCAACCACTGGTTTGCATTTCCATGATATTAAACAGTTGCTACAAGTGATTCATCGTTTACGGGATCATGGCAATACCATAGTTGTCATTGAGCATAACTTAGATGTGATCAAAACTGCCGATTGGATTGTCGATTTAGGACCCGAAGGTGGCTCAGGTGGCGGACAAATATTAGTTTCAGGAACGCCAGAACAGGTTGCTGAACATAAAACATCCCATACGGCGAGTTTCTTAAAAACAATGTTAGATAACTCATTGAGTTTATAAATTAGAAGTCTGTAGGTGTAATTAAAATTTTGCCATTTTAATTACACCACGCTTTAATTCAAAAAATGTTGAGCGAATTTCTCTAATGATGGATGGTTAGGATCTGAGAAATGAGCAACTTTCAACACTGCTCCACTGGGGTCGATAAACACTAGCCCTGGCGTACCCATTACGCCATATTTAACGGCAATATCATCACCCGCTAATACGGCATCAAATTGATATTCATGATTGCGCCAATAAACTTCAGGTTTCCAGTCTTCCTTGATATTGACCGCTATAATTTTCAAGCCTTGTTGACCATACTTCTCATGCAGTTTCTGCATGCCCGGTAATAGCTTTTTACAATACGGGCACCATGTAGCCCAAAAAACTAAAATCACCGGTTGACCTTGGAATTGAGAAAGCGTGACGGATTCTCCCCCTATATTGGTCAATGTCCAATCATTTCCTAAATCCTGACTTATATCTTTTGCTGGAGGTGCCATAGCTTGAGCAGCACTTTGAAAGCTCATTACCATGATAAAAAGTAATGTTGTGTATCTTTTATAAAAACTGCTAGTAAAAAACGTCATATATTTCTCAATATCTTTTCTTAAGTGATTCATTCACCCTAATTCAATAAATACCAGACCAGTTAAATTTCAAATTACTTTCTTTTACTTACAAATAAAAACTAAACAAGCGCTATTGATAAGGTTAAGATAAAAACATAATTCATGAAAAACACCTTAGCTATGACAAGCATGACCAATAAAAATAATAATTTTCAAAACCCTTTAATCTATTTACTCGCCTTTAGCAGTGGCTTTTGCATCATGGGCATTGAACTTCTAGGTGGCCGCATTCTTGCGCCATTTTTTGGTAGCAGTGTGCACATTTGGGGCAGCATTATTACTGTGTTTATGCTCAGTTTATCCTTTGGTTATTTGCTTGGTGGAAAGTTATCAACGCAAAATGCTTCGTTAACAAAATACGGGTTTATCTTTTTAGTCGCTGGCATTGCTGTTTTACCGGTAGCGTTATGGGCGCCTAATATAATGGAGGCCATTTTTCTAAGCATTGAAGATAGTCGTTATGGTTCGCTAGCTGCATCGATGGCACTATTTTTTATCCCTACTATTATCCTCGGCATGATCTCGCCTTACTCTGTGAGATTATTAGTAACCGACAAAGAAAAAAGTGGTCAGGTTGCTGGCGTTCTCTATTTTGTTTCTACCTTGGGAAGTGCAATTGGTACTATTGTTACCTCGTTTTATTTTGTCTTATTCTTTGAAGTTAATGCCATTATATATGCCTTCAGCTTTACTTTAATATCATTGGGTTTAACGGCTATTTTATTTGAAAAAAAATCAGCTCATGCTACCCAAGCATTAGATAGCAAAGTAGGAGCTGTTCATGAATAACTTTAAGATAGCGAAAATAACCTTCATACATTGCTTAACGATAATAGCCCTAATCTCTCCAGCGGTTACGGCCAAAGTCATTCATAAAGAACGTTCGCTTTACCGAAATATTTTAGTAGAAGATAATTACAATTTACGTTGTTTAAAGTTCAACGTTAAAACCAGTAAAACTAATCAAAGCTGTGTTTATAAAGACAACCCCGAAAAATTGGTTTTTAATTATACCAAACTATTATTTTCTAGTTTATTAATGATTGATGAACCCAAACGGGTATTAATTATTGGTTTGGGTGGCGGTACGATGTCTAATACGATTCATCAATTATACCCAGAAGCACAAATTGATAATGTTGAAATAGATCCCGCTGTTATTACGGTGGCACGTGACTATTTTGGTTTTTTTGAAAATGATAATGTTCGCTCTATTACGCAAGATGGACGAATATTTATAAAGCGTGCCGTACTTAAAAAGCAGCAATATGATTGGATTATTTTGGACGCTTTTAATGGCGACTATATTCCTGAACATTTAATGACTAAAGAGTTTTACCAAGAAACAAAAGCATTGTTAAGTGATAATGGTGTGCTTGCTGCCAATACCTTTTCGGTCAGTAAACTATATCAACATGAGTCGGCAACTTATCATGCTGTTTTTGGTGATTTTTATAATGTCGCGAATCGAAAAAACAGCAATCGTATTATTCTAACCAACAACCATACACTACCTAGTATGGAGCAAATAACATTACGAGCTAACAAGCTAAGCG
>MAAB01030521.1_pt1 | contig 11357 bp, 11 predicted proteins | sample 1115991 | NCBI WGS metagenome assembly MAAB01 (sample SAMN04961124, study PRJNA320927) | seawater metagenome | isolation source: sample BD02T18 sea water enriched with oil for 18 days | place: USA:Gulf of Mexico | collected 2013-07-27
CATTTACTTGATAAGCTCACTAAGTTTATCCAAAAGCGTCAACGTGAAAACGGCAAATCATTTGTTTCACGTACTCGAATTGAAGTGCAGCGTTATCAAGGGCGTAAAACCATAGTTTTTCGTGTCGTATTAGCTAATCCACTTACCTCAAATGAAATCCTCAATGACGTGCTATCTGAACAGTTTGAATTAGCGCAGGAAAGTGAAACCTTCTTACCAAAATTACTTTCTTTAATATAATTTATTTTGTATCTGCTTTTGTAATGATTTAGTGAAACTTTCGTTCTGTAAGTTTTTTCTTTCGTTTAAGCGTGTTTTACAATACCAACCATTTTCTTATCTTATTGTTAATTATATCAATTATATTTTTTAAGTAATTTTTGTTCTATTAAGTTTCATTTTACTCTATAAATATTATTTTATTTGTGAAAGTTAACATGTAATAATTCAAATACAGTTACACTTTGTGGTGGTAAAAATTATGGAATATGACATGAGAAACACTCCAGTAGAAACCGTTGAACACAATCAGGCTGAATTATCGGTTGTTCAACAAGAGTTACTTGACGCTCAAAAAGAAATCTTAGATTTACAGTCACAAATTCAATGGCTAGAACGCTCATACGAATAACGAATCAGTGAAAACTGTGATTTCGTAAGCTTTATAAAATAAAAAACCGAAAGTTATTTGATAACTTTCGGTTTTTTCATGTTTGAATTTTACCAAGTAACCATTAAATCATAAGAAAACTTGTAAGTTATCAATGAGTCGGGCTTTACCACAATGTGCGGCAGCTAAAATCACCAACTCTTTGTCATCTTCACTTGCTGGCTGTAATGTTCTGGCATGGCAAATATGAATGTAATCTGTTTTCATACCGGCATTATCAATATAACTTGCCGCTTTTCTTGCTAAGCCAATGAAGTCATTGTTGCTTTTTATTTCTTTGGCTAACCATTGAATGTTTTGAGAAAGTGCAGGCGCTATTTTTAGCTCGTCTTGTGTTAAGTATCCATTTCGAGAACTCAGTGCCAGCCCACTGGTTTCTCGCACAGTCGCAACAGGAATAATTTCAATGGGCATTGAAAGGTCTTCAACCATAGTTTGTATTACTTGTACTTGTTGATAGTCCTTTAGACCAAAACAAGCTATATCTGGTTGAACTAGATTAAAGAGCTTACAAACAACCGTCGAAACACCACGAAAGTGACCCGGGCGACTTTCGCCACAGTAACCGTCTGAAACATTGGGTACTTCAACATAGCTTTGTTTATCTAAACCCTTGGGATAAATAATACTGGGTGTTGGTGTGAAAAGAAGATCTGTGTTCGCAACAATCAATTGCTGTTGATCATTTTCCATCGTACGTGGGTAGTTATCTATGTCTTCATTTACGCCAAATTGCATCGGGTTGACAAAAATACTGGCAACCACTTTATCGGCACGTAGATGAGCTTCAGCGACTAAAGATATGTGCCCTGCATGTAGATTTCCCATGGTAGGCACAAAAGCAATCTTGAGTCCTTGCAGACGCCATTCAGTAATCTGCTGACGTAATTCATTAATTTCACTTACTATTTTCATATTTATAATTATTAGTTTTTTTCTTTAAGTTATTTGGTGAACACGTGATCGGCACCCGGAAAATTACCGTTGGATACTTCGGCAATATATAACTCAATCGCTTTTTTAATATCGCCGGTATCAATTAAAAAATTACGGGAAAACTTAGGCATATAACTGCATGATATACCTAAAGCATCGTGCATAACCAATATTTGTCCATCGGTGTCTTTACCGGCACCAATACCAATCGTTGGAATTGAAACCGCTGCTGAAATAGCTTTACCTAAATCACAAGGAATACATTCTAAAACTAATAATTGCGCGCCGGCCGCTTCAAGTAACTTAGCATCGGCTATCATTTTATCTGCTTGCGGCTTTTCACGGCCTTGTACTTTAAAACCGCCAAATACATTAACAGACTGAGGCGTTAAACCTAAATGAGCACAAACTGGGATGCCACGCTCTACTAGTCCTTTGATGGTATCAACTAACCATTCACCACCTTCCATTTTAACCATGCTAGCGCCCGCTTGCATGAGTTTAGCCGCATTAGTATACGCTTGCTCTTTGGTAGCATAAGTCATAAAAGGCATATCACTGATAATTAACGTATCAGTCACGCCACGTTTAACCGACTGTGTATGGTAAGCCATATGCTCGATATCAACAGGAAGCGTATCATCCTGGCCCTGTAATACCATGCCAAGAGAGTCACCAATTAGGATGGCGTGAATACCCGCTTGATCAAACAGCTTTGCGAAGCTTGCATCATAGGCGGTGATAGTTGATATTTTTTGGCCTTGTTGTTTCATTTTTAACAAGGTAGAGGTGGTTATTTTAGCCATTTGTCGTCCAAAATCCTATAGGGTTTGAGTAAATACTCAGTATCGCTACCTTCGCATAAATGCAAAATTATCGCAACTTGCTGTGTATCTTCAATCCATTTGTTTCGATATTTTGGCCCAATAAAAGAACACTTTTTCCGTTTGGAAGCGATAGTGCTGGTGAAATTTCTGCGAGAGGTAACAAGACAAATTCTCGAAGCTCTAAGCCATAATGAGGTACTGTTAAGCGCTCATTATTAATAACTTCATTGTCGTATAAAAGAATGTCTAAATCGAGAATACGGGCTCCCCAACGATTATCTTTACGCACGCGTCCAGATTTGTTTTCTATCGCTTGTAATTCGTCTAAAAGAGCTAATGGCACGAGTGTCGTGGTAAGTGCTACGACAGCATTCATGTAATCAGGTTGATCTTGTGGTCCCATTGGACGACTGAAATAGAGCGAAGAAACTAGCGTAATTTCACTACACTTTAGCTGCGTAAGTGCATCTAAAGCAATTTGTATTTGTTGTTTAGGATCAGACAGATTACTGCCTAATCCAATATATACTAGAGCCATTAAGCGTTGTCGCTAGGACTACTATCACGAATTTTACGACGCTTTCTCGGGGTTCTTCTCGTATTAGAGCGTGAAGATACAATACTCTTGATCATTAATTCTTGAGTACTGTTATCAATGGTCTGAAAGTCTGTCCACCATTTTGCTAATTCTTGCAGCATTTGGTTTTTAGGGGTTGACTCAATCTCAGCTCTGAGTAATAAAAAGTCGTAACCCGCGCGGAATTTTTGATGTTCTAAAACTTTATAAGCACGTTTTCCTTCACGGCGATTAAGCTTATCTTGCAGTATCCAAATGTCTTTCATCACCGCTTGAAAGCGTTTAGGTATGGCAATGCTACGTTGTTGCTCAGACATTACTTCACTTAATGCGGCAAAAAATAAATCTTGCGGGGACATGTGAGGTTGTGCTTCACGTAAGCGTTCAACATGACTTTGCAGTGGATACCAAAGCATGGCAGCAAATAAGAACGCAGGTGTTACTCTTTGTTCATTGTTGATCCGAGAGTCTGTATTTTTTAATGACTGCACAATAAAGCGCTCAATATGGGGATGTGTTCCTTCATTGAGCATTTGATCAGTCGCAGGAAAAAAGTATTGGAATAAATTATATTGTCGTAATTGCTCGAAGTTAAGCTGTGCTTTACCTGAAATAAATAATTTAAGAAATTCTTCAAACATTCTCGCTGGAGGAATATTCGCCATTAATGGCGCTAGTTCTTTAATAGGTGCTTCGGTTTCTGTACTTATGGTCATATCTAGTTTTGTAGCAAAGCGAATAGCACGTAACATACGAACAGGATCTTCGCGGTAACGAGTTTCAGGGTCACCTATTAAGCGAATTTTTTTGGCGTGAATATCAGCAATACCATTGGCAAAATCATGTACTTTGAAATCTTTCGCACTGTAATAAAGGGCATTAATGGTGAAGTCACGGCGCTCAGCATCTTCTTCGATAGAGCCGTAAATATTGTCACGCAATAACATGCCATCTTCACTTTGCTTTGACGTTTTTTGGCAGCTTTGTTCTTTTTTAGGGGCATTTTCATGGTGACCACGGAAAGTCGCGACTTCAATAATTTCACGACCAAAAACAATATGAGCCAAACGAAATCGACGGCCAATGATACGACAGTTACGAAAAAGGTCTTTTATTTGCTCAGGGGTTGCATTGGTCGCAATGTCAAAATCTTTAGGGGTTAAACCGAGTAATAAGTCGCGTACGCCACCACCGACTAAATAAGCGTTATAGCCGCCACTGTTTAAGCGGTAGAGAACTTTTAAGGCATTGTTGCTCATTTTTTTACGAGAAACGCTATGCTGATCACGCGTTAAAACACTCGGGCCTGAAGTTAAAGGCATCTTCTTTGAGCTTTTCGCTGTTTGCTTATTAGCTTTACCTAATACTCTTTTACATAAGTTGATCACGCTTTTGATAATGCTGGCCTTGAATTAATAATTGAGAAAGGCGAAAACATATTTCGCGCTAAAGTTCACGGTTTTATTGGGGGGCAATGATATAACACAGGGGAAGAAAAGAGAATATAAAACGTGTGAAAATTCAGCAAATACCCCTGCAAAATTGACTATTATAAGATTATTTGTTCTTTTTTAGGAATATGCTCAGTAGACCAGCTTTTTATTGCCCACTGAATTATTTGTTCAGCAGAATAGCTCTGAAGTTCATCGGGCACATCTTGCCCTAAAAATCTTAGCGCTGCGATTAAAGCTGGAGCGGGGTTATTATTATCAATGGCAGGAGCATTATTTTGTTTACTCAGCTTATAACCTTGCTCGGTAACGGCCAAGGGTATATGTCCAAACTGTGGTGCTTGGTAGCCAAGTTGTTGATAAAAGCTTAACTGTCGTGCTGTGGGTTCAAGTAAGTCACAGCCGCGAATAACATGATTGATATTTTGGTAGATGTCGTCAACGACCACTGCTAGTTGGTAAGCGAATAGGCCATCTTTTCTCACTAAAATGAAGTCTTCTTCAGCAAGAATTTTCGAACAGGCATAATTTCCTTGTATCAAATCTTGATACTGATAAATACCTTGTTGATTATGTAAACGAGTGGAATTATTTTTCTTTGAAAAATTAAACTTACTGCATTGGCCTTGATAAATTCCACCTTTCGCTTTTATTTGCGCGCGGGTGCATTGGCAATGATAGGTGAGTTTTTGATGCGCGAGTTGCTGCAAAACGTCTTGATACAGCTCACTTTGTTGGCTTTGATATAGAACGCTTTCATCCCAGTGCAAACCGTAAGCGTCAAGAGTCGCTAAAATATTATCGCTTGCGCCGGATTTTTCTCGAGGCGGGTCAATATCTTCAATACGTACTAACCAGGTGCCATGATGGTGTTTAGCATGTAAATAACTTGCGAGAGCTGCAATTAAAGAACCAAAATGGAGGAAACCGGAAGGCGATGGAGCAAAACGGCCACGATATTGAGTGCTATGTTCACTCAAATTCAATGGCCGTATAATATTAACTTTTGTGTGTTTCATAAAAGGAACACTTTATCTACATTAAGGGTAATGCGATAACTAGCCAGCTAATTGGCGTTCTTTAATTTCAGAAAGCGTTTTACATTCGATACATAAATCAGCAGTTGGACGCGCTTCTAAGCGACGAATACCAATTTCAATACCGCATGATTTACAGAAACCAAATTCATCTTCTTCAATCAATTGTAATGTTTTTTCAATTTTTTTAATAAGTTTACGTTCACGGTCACGGGTACGTAATTCTAAACTGAATTCTTCTTCTTGAGCCGCACGATCAACCGGATCTGGGAAGTTTGCAGCTTCGTCTTGCATGTGTGTTACGGTGCGGTCAACTTCTTCACGAAGTTGTGCTCGCCAAGCATCAAGAATCTTTCTGAAATGCTCTAATTGATCAGCGTTCATGTACTCTTCGTTGGCTTTCTCAACGTATGGCTTAACGCCCGCTAATGCTAAAATACCTAGTGCTTTTTTGGCTGGCATGCTTATTCTCCTAAATGCTACATAGACCTACGTGGCGAAGTTGTTGCTCTCTTATTAAAAGCTACACCCGTGGTTGCAATTGCCAATAATAAATAGACCTGAATTATCCAATCTATATTGCGTTGCTTGAATCAAAATTCAAGGCTTTCACGATAATTACCTGAAAAAATAATCTTTTTCCGCAAAATTAAACTCAATCAACTGATTTTAACTGACTAGTCTTAGAGTTACTAGTTATTCGCAAATGTTAATAAGTAATTTTGAGCAAGCTTTTTTACAAGTTTTACTGGCTGACGTCAATGAATTTTTAGATATTTATATTAATAAAAGTGTTTCATTGATCATAATTTCTTCACAGTTACATTAAAAGTACCATTTCAAATAGTATTAGATTAGCAAACAATAAGCTAATTCACTTTTATTTAAATAAACTTTAAAATTATTTTGTGTCAAATTATGATCAAAACATTCCAAATGCTAACCGAAAACATGCTCCTGAACGTTCTTTGTCGATATAATTTAAATCGCCACCATGTTGTATCATTATTTGTCGAGACAAGCTTAGTCCGATACCTGAGCCATTATTTTTAGTGGTAAAAAAAGGTATAAATACCTGTTCTATAACGTGTTTAGCAATGCCTTTACCAGAGTCTTCAATATCAAGCAATACTTGTTCGCGAGAGTTTTGAGTCGTTTGATACAGTTTCACCGTAATTTCTTTTCGTTCAGATGTTGATATGGCTTCTATGGCATTCTTGATTATATTGATCATGGCTTGTTCAAGTTGAGCTCCATCAGCCATTACCAAAGAACTGGATTCAACTAACCAGTTCAGTTTTATATTTTCTGCGTTAACTTGGCCTTTGAATAAGCTTATTACGCCTTCAACCAAATGAACTAAATTAACCTCAATTAAGTTTGGTTTTGGTAATGATGTAATTTGATGAAAGCTTTTGATAAAAGCGCTGAGATGTGATGTTCTATTTGCCAGTGTGCTTAGTGCTTCAAATATATCATCTTTGTCTTCGCTGTCGGTGAATACCAATTCATTTGGCAATAAATCGATGGCGGTTTCAGCTAAAGAAGCCAGTGGTGTGATTGAATTGGCAACTTCATGGGTTAATACTCTCGTTAACTGTTTATACGCTTGTTGTTCTTTGGCAATCAAGGCTTGGTAGATAGATTGAATACTGACAACTTTCAGCGATTTTCCTTGAATTTCACAACAACTAATGTGAACCGAAAGAGTGTCTGAGTGCTCACCATGTTGCCAAGATAAGGTGATTCGTTGACTAGTATTCGTTTGGCTAATTAATTCCCCTAATTTCGATAACGGGATAATACTATCGGTTAAGTGCCCAAGGAGACGTTCACTGGCAGGGTTTTTATGTAAAATTTTGTCATTGTCGTCGATGACTAAAATAGAAATATCTAGATGAATCAACAGGGTTTGTAAATATTGTGCCTGCACTTCTGCTTCAAGCCGGCTATGTTGTATTTGATCGCGCAATAGCGTTAGTTTTTCAGAAAGCGGATCTGAATGCGTTAACCCTAACGTAGGATCGTTATTGGCTAGCGCGTTAATGACTTGAACTATTTGCTTTTTACTTTTTTGGTGAAAACTGAGCAATTTTATCGCCGTTAACAAAGTCGTCAGTATTAAAATATTTACAACGGCAGACAGGCCTTGTTGTAAATATAAGTATTGGCAACTGAGCAATAATAGCGAGAAGGCAATGAGCCAGCCCACCTGCATGAATAATTCTCGATTAAAGTTCATATTTGTCTAGCCTGCGATAGAGTGCTCCACGGGTTAGGCCTAAAGCTTTTGCGGCTTGGCTAACATTACCTTTGAAATGACTTAAAGCACCCGCAATAGTGATTTCTTCTACTTTTTCTAAATCGAAAGTTTGCGGTGCGTTATCTACGTTATTTTTTGGTTGTTTTATGTTAATAATTGAGCTGATATCTAAACTATCAGAGTCTGTTAAAATCACCGCTCGTTCAATCGCATGGCATAATTCTCTGACGTTGCCTGGCCAAGAATAACGGCTTAACTTTTGAATATCAGATGCATTAATGACCAACTCTCGATTGTATTTCTGGCAAAAATGTTCGAGGTAAAAATTAATCAGTAAGGGAATGTCTTCTTTACGTTCGCGTAGTGGTGGCAAACGTATTTCAATGGTGTTGATCCTGTAAAGTAAATCTTGCCTAAAACGTCCACTGTCGACAGCTTCAAGGAGATTATCGTTGGTAGCACTGATGAGTCTGATATCAATGGCAAAAGCTTTTACTCCGCCAACCGGTGTTATTTCTCTGTTTTGCAGTGCGGTTAATAATTTTGCTTGCTGATTCAGCGGTAAGTTAGCTAATTCATCGAGAAATATACTACCTCCCCGTGCAAGTTCAAATCGACCTATGCGGTCAGACTTAGCATCAGTAAATGCGCCCTTTTTATGGCCAAAAAGTTCACTTTCAAACAAAGATTCAGTAATGGCGCCCATATCAACATTAATAAATGTTTTATTACTGCGTAAACTGGCTTGATGAATCGCTCTGGCTACTAACTCTTTACCCGTACCACTCTCTCCCGTAATGAGAATATTAGCATCGGTTTTTGCGGATTTTTCAATGGTAGCGAAAACTTGCTTCATTACAGAGCTTTGTCCAATAAAAGGTTGGTTTTCTCCGTTCATTGCATGGCTTAAACCTTGAGTTTGTCTCGTGAGTTGATCCACCACCTTTTTGGTTTCTGAATGCTGAAAGGCTGCCGCCATTGACGCAAGTAACTGATCGTTTTGCCAAGGTTTAGGAATGAAATCTGACGCGCCGGCTTTAATAGCATCAACAGCAAGCTTAATATCGCCATAAGCGGTCATCATGATCACGACGATGCTTGGGTTTATCGATAGTATGCTCTTTAACCAGTGAAATCCTTCCTGCCCACTCATTGCATCTTGGGTAAAATTCATATCAAGTACGATGACATCAAAGTCAAATTGGCTGGTGAGTGCTGTTATTTGGTTAGGATCATCGGTTGTTTTTACAAGGCTGTAATGCTTTTTAAGTAATAAACGAGCAGAGGTTAAAATATCGAGATTATCGTCTACAACTAAAATACGTCCGGTTTGTTTCATGAGTTTTACTTCCATTAAAAGGTATAGCTTAAAGATTCACCTACCTCGAATTTTCTTTATTTAACCCTACCTGACTCCCCGTTGAATGAAAAGACAAACTGTCCACGAATGGACAGTTTGTTGTTCTACTGGTGGACACTTATTAAAGTTTTAATTTAGATGTTTCTGTAAGTTATTGATATGTAGTTGTATTAAATTTGGCACGAGACTTGTAATCACATAGCTACTTTTGTGAACATATTTAACGTTCACCGTGAAAATTATAAAATAATAGGTCGATAGTATGGATAAACAAATTCAACAGTCCAAGTATAACAAGCTCGCCAAAGCTAGCGTGATTTTGATCAGCGCTTGTGCACTCTTGATATGTGCATGGGCTGTAACCGCAAACCGTGGTGAAGGTAAGGTTCAAAATGTATCGGCAAATACATTAACTTCAGCAAAGGTATTTAAGGGGGAGTTCGCAGACAAACTAAGATTAAGAGGCAGTGTTAGCCCTCAATCAACGATTTACCTTGATGCAATAGCTGGCGGTCGCATTGAAGAAAAACTGGTTGAGCAAGGACAATATGTTGTCAAAGGTCAGCCATTAGTACGCTTGTCGAACGTTTCATTACAGTTAGATGTAATGAGTCGTGAAGCACAAGTCACGGAACAGTTGAATTTTTTACGTAATACGCAAATGGCCATGACGACTAACCGACTTAATTTACGTCGAGATCTACTCGAAATTGAACTTAAAATTTCACACCTCAAACGTAAGATTGATCAATTTGAACCTCTGGTCGAAAAGGGGGTGTTAGCGAAAGACAAACTTGAGAGCTTAGAGCTAGATTTAATTTACTACCAGCAACGTCAAACGCTAACGAGCCAAAGACAGAAACAAGAAGAAGACATACGTAATGTGCAAGTTGAACAGCTTGAAGAAAGTGCCAAAATGCTACAAAAAAACTTATTATTTGCCCGCGGTAATCTTGACAACTTGTTGATTAAATCTCCAGTTTCAGGGCATTTAAGTGAATTGAATGTAGAGTTGGGAGAGTCAAAAAATCAAGGTGCTCGCTTGGGACAAATTGATATCCCCAAGAAATTCAAACTAATGGTTAGTGTTGACGAATACTACTTAAATCAAATTACTTTAGCGATGAACGCGCAGTTATTTATTAATGAGAAAACTTTTGATATAAAAGTCACAAAAATTGATAGCCGTGTCAGACAAGCACAATTTAGAATTGAGCTTGCGTTACCTGCGAGTATTGAGCATATCAAAAGAGGGCAAAGTCTTGAACTTGATCTCATGCTAAGCCAAGGCATAAAAAATTCTTTATTAGTTAAACGTGGTGCTTTTGTTAACAACACAGGTGGCAACTGGGTCTTTGTGCTAAATGACGAAGGCACCTCTGCAGAGCGACGTTTAATTAAACTAGGTAAAAAAAATCAAAACTATTTACAAATACTTGAAGGGTTAGCTGCTGGCGAAAGAGTGATCACGTCAAACTATAACGCTTTTAACCAAGCCGATATTATACAAATTACAGGACATAAATCATGATTAAATTGACTAACGCTTCACGACTTTTTCGTACTCAAAATGTTGAAACAACAGCACTCAATAATATTAATTTAACCGTAGCAAAAGGTGATTTCTTAGCCATTATGGGGCCTTCTGGTTGTGGAAAATCTACCTTACTCTCCATGTTAGGTATGTTGGACTCACCTAACAGTGGTGATTACTTCTTTGATGAAGAAAATATTGCTAAATATGGTGAACGTAAACTGTCAAAGTTAAGAAGCTCATCTATCGGTTTTGTTTTTCAAAGTTTCAATTTAATTGACAGTTTAACCGTTTTTGAAAATGTAGAATTACCGCTCTTATATTTGAATATTTCTAGAGCTGAACGTAAAGAAAGAGTCAGTGAAATTTTGAAAAAAGTCGCTATAGAGCATCGTTCAGATCATTTACCACAACAGCTTTCTGGTGGACAACAACAAAGAGTTGCGGTTGCCAGAGCGTTAGTTATTAAGCCGAAAATTATCCTTGCGGATGAGCCAACAGGTAATCTTGATTCTAAAAATGGTGAGGATGTGATGGGGATGCTTCGAGCGTTAAATACGGAGGGCACCACGGTGATTATGGTTACTCACTCTGAGCATGACGCGAAATATGCGAGCCGAGTTATTCGTCTTTTTGACGGTCAAATTATCGTCGACCAAGCGAGTGATGTCGTGCGTGAGGTGCAACATGCTTAAAAATTTA
>MAAB01033055.1_pt1 | contig 11357 bp, 8 predicted proteins | sample 1115991 | NCBI WGS metagenome assembly MAAB01 (sample SAMN04961124, study PRJNA320927) | seawater metagenome | isolation source: sample BD02T18 sea water enriched with oil for 18 days | place: USA:Gulf of Mexico | collected 2013-07-27
TTGATTCAGTTAGGAATCGAGCAGCTAGAAACGACTCCTACTATGCCATTGCCAGCTGAAGGGCTCTTTTTAATTAAAGTCGCTGAGCTAGAGCAGTTATTATTAGCACCTGTTGCGAATGGCGAGCCAGACCAGCATTTACCAGACCCACAGCAGTTAGCTAAGTTTTTAACTCAGGGAATGGATGTTCTGCTGGATGCTGATGATATTGTTAAAGAGTGGGTAAAGGCTCCTGGAAATAATGATGCTTTAAACACGCTAAATAATGAGTTAGTTCAAGTTGTTGCGGGTGCAGAAAAAGCAGAGATTTTTGAGGTTGCAGAATTAGCTCAGGTATTACATGAGCTATATAATCGAATATTAATCGCAGAAACTAACATCAGCACTTCCCCAGAAAATTTATCAGAGATACTTTTATCTGCCCATGAAAGCTTATTGAATATGCTTGATTGCTTAGCTGCGGGTCAAAGTTTGTCTGTAGATAATGAAATTTTGGCACGGGTAAAAGAAGCAAAAAATGCACTGCAGCAGACCGTTAATACTGATCTACCTAATGAAGCAGAAGTTGCAGACGTTGAGGAAGTTACAGAAGTTGAGGTGGTTGAAGTTTTAGCTGTTGAAGCTGAGCTTGATACACAACTTGCGGTTGAACAAATAGCTGAAATTAAGTTAGACGCAGATGAAGATCTTGATGAAGAGTTGCTAGAAATTTTTCTTGAAGAAGCTCAAGAGATTATGGAAGCAGCGGGTACAGCTCTTCAACGCTGGCAATCAGAGCCAGAAAATTTAAGAAGTGTGGCAGAATTACAGCGTGAGTTGCATACCTTAAAAGGTGGGGCTCGAATGTCTGAAATGACAGGGGTTGCTGATTTATGTCACGAGCTTGAATCTATTTATGAAGGCTTACACGACGGCCGCGTTCAGTTTCAAGAAGGCTTAATTCCTTTATTAAGCAGTTATCACGATATTCTCGATGATATGCTTGAACAAATCCGAAATGGTCAAAAGGTCAGCTTGGATGATCAGGTATTGCAGCGAATTCATGCAGTCGCTAAAGGTGCGAGTCCACTTGTAGATGAACAAGAAGAGATTGCTAGCGTATCGTTTGAGATTCCTAGCGAAGATCCTTCGGTCGAGAGTAATGCGATAAGCAATGAAGTTGTATCTCTAGATTTAGATGAAAGCGACCGCGAAATTCTTGAAATATTTTTAGAAGAAGCACAAGAATTACAGCAAGAGCTTGATGGTGTTCTGCAAGAATGGCAAAACTCGCCTGAGAACTTACGAGCAACTGAAGAAGTGCAGCGAATTATGCATACCTTAAAAGGTGGTGCACGCATGGGCGGCTTAACAGAGGTTGGTGATTTAGCTCATGATTTTGAAGCCTGGATGGTTAAGGCTCAACAAGGTGAAGTTGAAGTCGATGATGCTTTCTTTGGTGAAGTTTATCAGCGCCAAGATAAGTTGGCTGCAAGCATAGAGCTAATTGGACAAAGTTTAACTCAGCCTAATCTTATTACTGAAGTTGAATCCAGTATTGAGCTACACGACTTCAGCAACTCAGAAATACATGTCGAAAGTATCGAGAAAGAAGTTGTTGATACCGGTACGGATATCAACGCCGATACCAATGTCGTTCCTTTCAAACGCAATGATATTGAAGAAGAGAAAAATACCGATACCCTACCTGCTACTAAGGCAGATAAAGTATTAACTCAGCTCGATCAAGAAGCGGCTAATAAACCTCAACAGGGCCGACGCGGTCCGCAAGAGATGGTTAAAGTTTCTGCGGAGTTGCTAGATAACTTAGTAAACCTAGCAGGTGAAACATCGATTTCTCGTGGGCGACTTGAGCAGCAAGTAACGGATTTTTCTTATTCTTTGGAAGAGATGGATTCAACACTTGAGCGTTTGCGTGATCAGTTACGCCGTCTTGATATCGAAACAGAAGCACAAGTATTATTCCGTCAAGAACGACAGACGCCTAACTACGATGATTTTGATCCATTAGAAATGGATCGATATTCTCACATGCAGCAGCTAGCACGATCTTTGGTCGAGTCAGCATCGGATTTATTGGATATTCGTGAGTCATTAAGTAATAAAACTCGTGATGCAGAAACTTTGTTATTGCAGCAGAGTCGCGTCAATACTGAGTTGCAAGAAGGTTTGATGCAGACGCGTATGGTGCCTTTCCAACGCTTAGTTCCTCGCCTGAGGCGTATTGTTCGACAAGTTGGACAAGAACTTGATAAGCAAGTTGAGTTCAAAGTATTTAACGCTGATGGTGAAATGGATAGAACCATTTTAGAGCGTTTGATCTCACCGTTAGAGCACATGCTACGTAATGCTGTGGATCACGGTATTGAGACTAAAGCGGCTCGTTCCAAAACCAATAAGCCGAAACAGGGTACTGTTGAATTAAAGATCTCTCGAGAAGGTGGCGATGTACTCGTTGTTCTGAAAGATGATGGTCATGGTATTAATATTGATGCGGTACGTAAAAAAGCTTTAGAGAGTGGGTTAATAACAAAAGATAGTAAGTTAACTGATGTCGAAATTATGCAGTTTATTCTGCATGCTGGCTTCTCTACTGCTGAAAAAGTTACCCAAATATCTGGTCGTGGTGTAGGCATGGATGTGGTAAATAGCGAAATCAAACAGATGGGTGGTACGCTATTTATTAACTCTATTGCTGGTGAGGGAACTGAGTTTCAGGTTCGCTTACCTTTCACTGTATCAGTTAACCGTGCCTTGATGGTGCGAGTTGGTGATGATTTATATGCAGTTCCGTTGGATAGTATCCAAGGGATTATGCGTGTGCCGACAGATCAATTGGAGGCTCTATATCAAAAGCCGTCTGCTGAAAGAACATTCGAATATGGTGGTGAAGATCATCGCTTAGAATATTTAGGCAGTATGCTAGGAACGGAAGCGCAGCCGAAATTTGTTGGGCAAAGAATGCCGACACCTGTATTGCTAATTAAAGGTGATACGCCTTATGCATTACAAGTTGATTCATTATTAGGCAGTCGAGAGATTGTTGTAAAAACCTTAGGTACTCAGTTCAGTAGTGTAATGGGTGTATCGGGCGGTACTATCTTAGGAGATGGTAGTGTTGTAATCATTCTTGATCTACCTGCGATGATTCGTAATCAGAGCAACCTTGAGTATCAGCATGCAAAAGCACTTGATGCGATTGAAGCTGAAAAGCGTCATGAACAGGAGCAGCGAGCGTATCGTATTTTGGTAGTAGATGATTCAGTTACTGTTCGAAAAGTAACGACGCGCTTATTGGAACGAAATGGTTTTGAAGTATTTACCGCCAAAGATGGTGTAGACGCAATTGCTACTCTGCAGGATCATGTTCCTGATTTGATGCTACTCGATATTGAAATGCCGCGCATGGATGGTTTCGAAGTTGCATCTGTCGTTCGTCATGACTCTCGACTGAAGCACGTTCCTATTATTATGATTACCTCTCGAACAGGTGATAAGCACCGAACTCGTGCATTCTCTATTGGTGTTAATGAATATCTAGGTAAACCATTCCAAGAGGATAAGTTGCTAAGCACTATTGATAGCTTACTAACTGAGGTGGTAGAGCAGTAATATGGCCCACGCCAAGGCTGCTGCAAAAATCGGCATTATTGCGGATAATTTATTGCAGCAGCATTTATTAAAAACAGCATTGATGCATTTTGGTTTCAATGTCGTACTGACGGCGGATCCTAATAAAATGCTCGAGGGGCTTGGCCCCTGTCCTGAGTTAGATGCTTGGATCGTGGACATAGTCGATGATGAGGGTGACCAGCTTGGCTGGTTGGATGAATTGTTTGATGGTGAAGTCCCTGTTCTATTTGGCATGGGAGAGGCTCCTCAGCGTAGTAGTGAAAGTTACCCTCGTTGGGAAAAGCGGCTATTTGCCAAAATGAAGGAACTGTTAGCAGATCATTCATTAGCTATTGCTGATGAAACCGCGATTAGCGACTTAGAAGCCAATGCCGCAGATTCAAGTAAGCCGTTACCATTACCTGCTATGTTCCAAAATTTAGAGCTAGGATTACCCGCGGAACATGTGTGGGTATTGGGTGCGAGCCTGGGTGGTCCCGATGCAGTAAAAGAATTTTTAGACGCATTGCCTGCAGGTTTACCGGTTGGTTTTATTTATGCTCAGCATATCGATGCTAGATTTCAGGCCGCTTTAGTTCAAACATTATGTCGCCACTCTGGTATGACGATGGTGCCTTATGCTGAAGGCCAAAGAGTTAATACTGGTGAGGTTATGTTGGCCTCAGTTGAAAAAGAATTTGTTTTTGATTTTGAAGGTCGAACCGTTAGCAAAAGCACGGCTTGGCCAGGTCCTTATGGGCCATCGGTTGATCAGGTTATGCTCAATGTAGCCCAGCACTTTGGTAAAAGAGCCCGCTATATTTTGTTTAGTGGTATGGGGAACGACGGCGCAGAAGCAGCGGTAAAAATTAGTCAAAATACAACTGTCATTTGGGCACAAAATAGCGAGAGTTGCGCTAATAGCTCAATGCCAGATAGTGCTGTTGCGACTGGGCATGTTTCTTATGTCGGAACTCCAAGACAGTTGGCTTCGCAACTGGTAAATTATTTGCAAACGCAGTGGATGAGATAGTCATGAGTGCAGAAGTAATAACCCAAGATGGAATCAGTGAAGTTGCTAGTCTCATTATTCCCTTACATGATAAACAGCTCGTTTTGCCCAACGTAACGGTAGCAGAAATTATTCCTTATCGTGCTCCAACGGCTATTAGTGAACATGCGGGTTGGTTATTAGGCCAATTAGAATGGCGTAATATTCATATTCCTGTAATCTCTTATGAGTTGATTAATGGCGCAGGAGTACCTCCTATCGAAGGAGCTCGTTTAGCGGTAATTAACGGCACGGGCGTTAATCGCAACTTACCGTTTTATGCCGTTCTAATTCAAGGCATACCTCGCTTAGCGCACATTACAGAAGATGATATTGTATCCGTAGACGCAATGAACTTTGGTCCTTATGATCAAATGGCAGTAAGTCTACAAGGGGAGCAAGCAATGATCCCTAATTTAGAACTCATCGAAAATGAATTACTAAGATATATTGGATAAGTCATGAAGTTTCTACTAGCTCAAATAATAATTCTTTGTACTCTAGCGCCTGGAGCATTTTCCAATGGGCTAGAGGAGCGTAATTTAGCAAAAGAGATTATATTATTTGAGGCAACTAGCTATCGGGTTGTGACTGAATTTAATGTTCATGCAATGCAACAAGATGCGCTTTCTGAGCAGAACTTATTCGATGTATTGGCAACAGGGGACCAGCTAAGCTCATTGTTTAATGAACAATCGAAACAACTGGCACCTAGTTGGGATAAGTATCGGAGCTTTGTATGGAAAAAGCATACTCAGGCTAACACTGATGCCTATATATTTAATGATATGCGGATTTTACACCGCGATTTGTTGTCGATCGTATCCTTAGTAAAAAAACAGTTAAATAGTGATCTTCTACCCAATAAAGATCTAAATAAAGTGAATGCTATATTGTTGATTGAACAGCTCGCTTCTGAATATTTAGAGTTATCAGCGGCGACTTTTGGCACTTTTGGCTTTGCAGGTAGTGAACAGGCCATTCAGATAGAAGATCGCAGCGTTGCTTTTGAGCGGACTATTGAAGAATTAAAGAGACTGTATGTTGAAGAGCCTGAAAAACTAAAATCAATCAATAAGCTTGCACTGCGTTGGAAGTTTATCAGAAACACATTATTGGCCTATAATGAACGTTCAGCGCCTTTTGCTGTATCTAGGACTGTTGGGTATATTCGTACGCAGTTGGCGGCAATATAGTGTGTCATGTATTCATCGTGCTTTAATCTAAGCTTAGTTATATATTTAAAGGTTTTATTTAATGAGCAGTAACACAGAAACATATAACGTAGTCTGCTTAAAGTGGGGCACTAAGTATCCGCCAGAGTATGTTAATCGTTTATTTAATATGGTTAACAGAAATACAACTATTGAATATAAATTTTATTGTATAACTGATAGTGCAGAAGGGCTTGATGAAGGGATAGAAGTTAAAATGATTTCTGATCTTAGTCTTGTCGGTTGGTGGTACAAGCTAATGATATTTAAAGAAGATTTTTATGGGATAGCTGGAACGTCGATCTTTCTTGACTTAGATGTTGTCATAACTTCGAATATTGATAAGTTATTCACTTTAGATCCAGGTGAATTTAAAATAATTAAAGACTTAAAAGAAGGCTTTAATAGTTCTGTTTTTAGATTAACTATGGGAAGTCTTCCGCATATATGGAATGACTTTGTAAGTAATAAAGAGGAAATTGTTAATCGTTTGCATGGTGATCAAGATTGGATTGCTGAATCTGCTCCTGAAAGAATGAACGCGTGGCCTGAAGAGTGGATCGTCTCTTATAAAAAACAATGTAGTGCAAGAGCTGAGCGTACTTACGGAAGAGTGGGGCAATGGGCGCGAAAAAATGGCCTAATTGCACCTCCTAAGGGAGAAGCAGTGCTTCCTTTAGATGCAAAAATAGTAATCTTTCATGGTAAGCCTGACCCCGAAGATGTTCAGCATGGCCCTTGGGACATGTGGAAGCATGCACCTTGGATAAATGAAAACTGGTATTAAATCCTTAGTATTTCCCGTTATCTAAAATTTCATTCATTATTTTATGTGAATTCGTTTATTTTATGTATTTGTGACTACCCTTATTTATATATTAGGTGGTTGAAGTGAAAGTGAAAGTGAAAGTGAAAGTTTAAAAATAATGCCAAAAACCAACTCCCCCTTATTTGTGGTTGTATTACCAACCTATACTCGTTCAGAATTATTAATTAGAGCTCTAGAGTCTATCCATTACCAAAATTATACTAATTGGAAGTGCATTGTTGTCGATGATGGATCAACGGATAATACTGAATCTGTCGCACAAGGTTTTATAGCTAAAGATGATCGAATAACTTACGTTAAACAAGAGAATCGAGGAGTTAATGCAGCTCGAAATGCTGGTATTAACTTAGTTTCAGCAACAATAAATGACTGTTATTATATTTTTATCGACGATGATGATTATTTGGCAGAAGATTGCCTTATAAGGGCCGCAGCTTGCATATTTGAACAACCATCTTATAGCTGGTATGGCTTTAATTGTATTAATAGTGGTACTCAGCAAAGAATTTCTAAGATTAAAGACTATGGCCGTAACAATTACATAAGTGGCTTAATGTTTGGCCATTCATGGAGGGGGGATATCACTTCTTTTATTCATGCATCCATAATAGATGGTCTTAGGTTCTGTCAAGAAGTTAAGAATGGTGAGGAGTGGTACTTTTGGTCGCAACTAGCCGTGAATCATGATGTTTTCATAAAAGATGAAGCGGGTTCATTTAAAGATTACCTTCCTTCAGGATTGACTAAATCTGGTTTCAATCGAGATAAGGCAATTCAGATTCTTAAGTTAAAATTAAGAATTCTTTCGCCGATAGTTGGTGAGAAAAAAATGATACATCAAATAGTGACTCTCGCTAAAAACTGTTATCAACAAGGCAAAAAGCCTGAAGCAAGGGCTCTTTTACGAAAAACATTTATGTTAAAACCTTTCTATTTGAGACAATACCCTCATTGGATAAAGCAGTTTTTTTATTGATAATTATTTGATGCATGCTTATATTTTAGTCAGTATACCAACCTACTCTATCTTAGTAACTAGCATCAGGATAATTAGCGATATACTAGAAAGGGCTCTGATATCGTAATTAGTTTTTTATGGGAAATAATAACCCGATATTAAAAATCATTTACAGCGCAAGTACGCTAAGAGGTATTTATAGCGTATTTTATTTTTCAAAGAAATATCATTCAATAGTCGTCTAGCCTCTTTTTTCTGTCCAGACTTGGCTAGTTCATTAGATAATGAAATTGTCTGTAGAGACGTATATTTTTCAGGTAAAAACTCTCTAAATGTTTCTAACTTATATTTAAGAATCTCTATCTTTTTATCTTTGTTTACCTGGCTCGATAGTAACCCTGTAGGCAGTGTTTCTACGATCTTTGCATCATAATCTATCGTATATAGATCATTCCCTTTTGCAATTTGAGAGAAGAAAAACCATTCTTCTGAGTTCTTAAATTGAGTCGTAAAACGTATATCACCAATAATTTTTGTATTGATGAAGTGGGTAAGATCACCTCTGATTTTTTTTCCGTACATATAATCGAAGACGTAGGATGCAGGGCCGTAGGATTGTATTTTTGAGATTTTTCCGCCATCGACTCGAGTACAATTAGCGGTAAACCAATTAAAGCCTGAAATTTTCTTTGATTGAACAATACTGCTGAATTCTTCAAAGCAGCGAGTCTGAAAAACATCATCATCATCTAGAAGGGTGATGTAACCACTAATATCCTTTTCTTGGATGATATCAATCGCCTTATTTCTAGCTTTATTAACCCCTGAGTTTTTGTCAAAAGAGTAAGTCAATATACGAGGATCAGATAATGAGTTAAGGTATTCTTCCGTACCATCTTCAGAGCCATCATCTACGATGACTAGTTTCCAGTTAGGGCTAGATTGCTTCGTTATTGACTCAACAGCTTTCAATAATCGATCCTTGCGATTGAAAGTAGCGATAATAACAATAATTGGGTTTATATCATTCATTGCATGGTTCTAAATAAGCAGGACTTTCAAATATAGCAGGAAGTACTACGAAGTAATAGTGAAAGAACATCAGCCTCCTTGTTTTAATAATGAGGTCTCTTTTTCTAAGTATTGTAATTATTTTAGTTCTATTTTCATGTCTCTTCTTTCGTATCGTCATGGTTATTCAGTAGTGCGAGCTGTAGGGATATTAGTAGCAAAAATAGGGTCAAAGAAGATGCCTTGTGTGCAGCTACATCGGTTAATCCGCAAAGAATAAAGCCAATGCATATTGAAAGAGAAATGATTGCTGATTTATCACTCTTAATCTTAGTTGCGAACAGCAGTGTTGGGTAAATAATAAAAAAGAGTGCCATGGTGCCAAAAACCAAGCCTTTTGTTAGCCAAGACTGTATAAAATCATTATGCATATGGTCAAATCGAATAATACTATTGGTATTCATATTGATACGCTTTTCTTTATCTAGCATAGAGAAGTGTTCAGTATGACTTCCTGGGCCGATACCCGTCAAAGGGTGGTCAGCAATAGTGACTAGTGATGCCTCCCACATATCTAAGCGGAGTCCTGTTGGGCTGTACTGACGTTTTCCTTCTTCGAATCCAGTTGAAATATTATCAATTCCTCGCTGGAATCTTTTTTTGATATTGTCTAATGACCCTGATTGCGGAAGGAATAATATGATTAAACTGCCAATACCGATCAAGATTAGAAAGGTATATATTTTATTTTTGGTTGATGGGAGTGACATTATGTAATGGAGAAGCAAGGCTAAGAAAACAATAATACTTGCAATAATAGGGCCGCGGCTCCCCGTAAATAGAATTGCAGAAAGACCAGCGCATACAGCTACAAAGCATAAGCTCGCTAGCCCCCATTTTCTACTTGATAAACTTCTAAAAAACTCCGCACTGATCCAGCTGGTTAGTATCGCCATGCAAGAAGCATAGATTATAGGCATATTAAGAAAGCCAGACGTTCGATAAGCTGGGTTACCATTGGAAATATAATCAATGATTCCAGAGCCTGCCATAGCGATGCAGGAAATAATTCCAGAGTATAAAATTATAGTCTTATCAGATTTCTCTGTTTTTAATGAAGGTAAAATGATTGCGAAAAATAATGCAGGATAAAAAGTACTTGAAAAATGCTGCTCTGATATGGGATTGTTATATATCATAAAGTAAATGAAAATAATCAGAGCATTAATAGATAGCATACCTACCATCAGTATCGTGGGCTTGCTAGTCGATATATTTTCTAAAGATCTATCTTTTAAGGCTAGTAAAATATTAGCAATGGACAACAGTACTGTTAAATGGATAAACCCTTTAGCTAGATGGTAGTGAAAGCCATAGCTAATCAAGGCGAGTAGCAGGCTATAAAATACGGCTCTTTGTATTTTCAAAATTGTACCTATATTGATATTACACGATTTAATATTTTTTTCTATTGTTTGGGTATTAAAAGGCTTTGAAACAGAGCGGTCTCTTTGTCTGTTAATGTATTACCCCTATCATTGCAATAAAAAATGAAGCGGTTAATTGAATGATTAAATTTATCTTTAAATTTGTTCTCATTGAGCTTATTGTAAGTTGTTACGCCTGGATCGATCCAGATAATCTCTCCGTATTCATTTGAAAATACGTTATCTAGGTGAAAATCAGAGAATACGATGTACTTATCTCGCATCATTTTTAGACCGAGATAAACAGAGGTCATTATCTTTTCACGTATAGCGTCATCAATTGCATTTTCTTTTATTAGCTTGGATAACTCCTGAAAGCCAGAGGGTGTAAGATTTTCCATTATGTAATAGCCAAGGTATTCATGCTTTTTGCTCGGGACTATGCCAAATCCTACTTCATGAATTTTTGGAACATGCAGGCCTAATTCCTGTAGTAGCTCGCTACCCCTAATTTCTTTTGTTATACGACTATGGTTCCAGAGCAATTTTATATATTCATGCCAGCTTCTAGCTCGGATGAATTTAATAACCAGCCCTGAATCTTTTAGAATACCGACAAGGGATGGAATATGATCCACTAGCACATAATCTAAAATATGCTGTTGAGAGGTTGAAGCATATCTTGTGGTAAGAAAAGGCTGTGATTTCTTTCCTTGAATATCGAAAGCTGAAAATTTCAAAATTAAGAGTCTGTCCTATTGAGCGATTCTTCAATTCTAGCAAGTTTTCTATCAAGGCTTTTCCATGCTTTGATAATTGCCGAATTAATAAGTCTAGGTAAGCGAATTGTTAAAGGGTTAATATTAGAATTACCAATGCCATCAATGACGATTAAATTAATGCCTTTAGCTGTATTTTGGCAAATGATATTTGATGGGCTAATGTCACGGATACAAATACCATTGCTTATTAAATATTCTTTTAGATACTCTAGCTTTGGCTGAATATCCTTGAGGGAAAAAATCTGTTTTTCCAGGCTTTCTCTTAAGGTTAGAGATATCTTTCCATCCTCATTTCTAACCAACTCAAAACAAAAGCCAGCGCCTTGGTTTGTTTTTACTTTACCAAGGAAGGTAGAGATATGGGATAGATCAACTTTTTTTCTGTTTAGAAAAGAGAAATAGCGCACTTCCCGTCGAGATTGCTTATGAGAGCTAATAGAGATTTTAATACACTGATCTTTAATCGTCGGGTG
>MAAB01007805.1_pt1 | contig 11351 bp, 17 predicted proteins | sample 1115991 | NCBI WGS metagenome assembly MAAB01 (sample SAMN04961124, study PRJNA320927) | seawater metagenome | isolation source: sample BD02T18 sea water enriched with oil for 18 days | place: USA:Gulf of Mexico | collected 2013-07-27
CAAGGCTAGGCACATTTTAATTTTAGCCCGCGACGAATATCACGCCGACAGTGACAGTATTAACTTTGATATCGCCCACAGGTTAAAGGCGCTGAATTTGACCCACCGCACTTTAGTGGAGTGTGTGGAAGATATTAACCGTCCACGCATTTCAGAATTAGGCGTGAAAAGCATACTGAGACCCATACGTTCATACCCTGAAATTTTAGTCCGAGCCATGGATGCGCCCGGCAGTGAAGTAGTGATAGAAGACATGTTTACCCGCCGTGACGACCACCCTGAACGTTACAGTATTTGGTTGGAAGGTGAAAAGTGGGCCGATGTAGTAAATGCCATGGTGAGAAGTGGTGTGGGTACGCCTATGGCCTATATCAATAAAGATGGGCAGATACTGGTTCACCCCAAGGGTGACGAAAATGTGACCGCACAAAGCTTAATTATTTTAATTAAAACCGATGACGTACCCAGCCAAAAAGATGTGGATGATGCCTTTAATTTGTATTTGAATAAGGCTTTGGCCCAGTAAAGCGCTGTTCCAATAAAGCAATAGCCTAGTAAAGCGCTGGCCTGAAATTAATTAGCACAATTTGTAGGTACTAGTTATTTAAAGGTTATCAAGTGGGCTATTCGCCCCAGCGTAATGTTTTCCTAAAACATGGGTATATATTTGTGTAACTTTCACATCATTGTGCCCTAACAACTCTTGAACCGTACGAATATCTGAACCTGACATAAGCATGTGTGTAGCAAAGCTGTGCCTGAAAGTATGGCAACTAACTCGCTTATTAAATAACCTAGCTTTTTTAACCGCTACTTTTAATGCTTTACGAATAACCGTTTGATGCAAGTGATGCCTGCATTTCACACCGGTAACAGGGTGATTACAATAACCAATAGATGGGAATAAAAATGCCCAGGCAGGGGACTTATAAGCATTAGAGTCTTGAGCTGCCATAGCAAATGGTAAAGAACTTCCTAAACCAATTTTATTGTCTTCGTATTGTAACTTAATGGCTTGAGTAATGAGTTTTGTTAATGGCTCGTGCAGGCGAGAGCTTAAAATAGTTTGCCTATCTTTGTTGCCTTTACTGTTGCGAATAGTGAGAGCATAACGAGTTAAATTGACATCTTGTACCCTTAAGCGAAGTACCTCAGAGACGCGCAGGCCACTGCCATACATTAACTCTACAATTATTCGGTTGCGCCCGGCTAGTTCATTAATAATGGCCCTAACTTCATTTACTTCAAGTACTACAGGAATGTGCCTTTGCTTGGTGGCCAGTGTAAAACCTAGATCACCTAAACTTAGATTAAGAATTTTGTGATACATAAAAACGATAGAGTTGAGCGCAACTTTTTGTGTATTAATGGCAACATGACGCTCGTTAGCGAGCCAACTTAAATAGGCTTTAACTTCTATTGCACCCATATCTTTTGGATGTTTTTTATTATTAAAATAAATAAATTGTTTGATCCAGTGAAGATAAGTTTTTTCGGTGCGCATACTATAACCACGCAGCCGTAATTCACGCCGAATCATGTTTAAAAATGGGCTTGCCATAACAAAAACCATGCACATAAGTATACTGTATGTATAGACAGTATATTGGCGATTGGCAATAATATTAATGTAAATTGATTAATGCTAGTTCTCGCTTTACACTGTACGCCAAATTTAAAAACGAGCGAAATCAATCAGTTAATGATGAGCTTAGAAAAATAACGGGACCCTACTATTTTGATATTTAAAAATAATAGGACCCCCTCGCTTTGCTCGGAAAGGATTTTGAGTCTCACCTTGAACCCCTTCCAAAATAAGAACTTAGAGATCCCCGCTGATATCAGAAATGACAAAGCGAGAGTGCTCTATATAAAAATGTTATTGGGCAATATAGGTTTTTAGTGAATGTTTAAAATATTGCAGATATTAATATTATTAAGTTCAAGCGTTGCTTTTGCTCATGATGAACCTTTTAAAGGGTTGTATTATTACGGCCCAGAAGTTGATTCATATAAACCTTGTAATTTTGAGGATAGCTTTTGGGTGAGTCACGGCTGGGGATCAGTAAACGCTGATCTTAAAGGGTTCTATAAGCGATCTATTAAAGAATCCTATCAGCCAATTTACATTGAGTTTATTGGTCATCCTCATTATGAAGAATCAGATGGTTTTGAAGCATCATATGATGGGACCGTTCATATTAGTAAAATCACAAAAATGGAAGCGGTGCTGCCTAGTGACTGCAAGTAGCCCAATAACAAGAATATTAAATTCGCGCCCTGCGGCCGCCCGACGCTTCGCGCGGTTTATATAGGCGTTATGTGTGCCTATTGAATTACTGAATAATATGAATTTCAAAACTCTTATAAGCTTAATTATTCTATTTTCTTCAATCTTTGCAGAAGCAGAAGACTTTAATTGGAATTATTTAAAGCATGATGGACTAGATATATCTAAACCAAAGTCCGATCTCGTTGGTAAATATGGAGAAGTAAAAAAGGTCTTTCCTGACTATGAATGTGGATTTTATGCTGATGATCAATCAGGCGCGCCTTATTATCAGTTTAAATATCCATTTTTCACATATATAGGTAGTGACAAAGAAAGCTTTATACTAGAAGAGTTTAATTTCAGTAAAAACAATCTGAGTAACTTATCTTATAAAGGTAAAGAGCTAAGCAGCTCCTTAAATAAATATGAATTCAGTGACATCTTCGGAGAGATGGCAGTTAAATACTTTCAGAAGTACCCTAGTGAGAATTCAATTAGATTTTTTAGTATGACTTCCGATGATGCAGCTACTTTTCGATTTGTGAATGGTGCTCTAGCTTCATATAGTTACTGGTCGCCATGCTAAAAACACATAACAAGGCCAAGCAAAATCGCGCGTTTCACGCGCTGGACTCGCAACAAGTTGCTCGCCTTTGTTGGCGGCGTTATGGTTCTTAAGGTATGGATATTAAATTAGAGTCTTATAAATCGTTTATCGATGATATTGTCGGAATTAAAAAATCGGTAAAATCTACTTGGATGCTTAAAGGTAGTTACCCTGATGTACCTGACAATAAAAAACGAAATAATATATTAGCAACTCTTTCTGAAGAGCAGCGAATTGAAATAGCTAAAATCATTCAAGAAGCGAACGAGTCTGGAATTCACGACTTATTGGTTCTGCTCAATGATAATGCAGAAATAGAATATAAAGGTGTAAAATTGCCTAAGGAGCCATTCGATACTGAACTGTATTATGATTTTGTCGCACGTAGTGAAGGTGATGAATGGCCGAATCAATAAACCATAACAAAGCCATTAAGAATGGCCCACAAAAAGACGTGGGCCGGACGGCATTTCATGCCGCCTCTTATGGCAGGCGTTAGTTGCTATGAATATATATCCTCTTAAAGGTTTAGGTGAAATTCGATTTGGTGATTCTAGAGACAAAATAGAATCTCTTTTAGGTGTGCCGAATCAAATCACTAATAAAGAAAGTGCTGATGAAGTCTGTTCAGAAATTTGGAGCTACTTGAGTTTAGGCTTAGAACTATATTTTGAACCTGATTCAGGGTTTAGGCTCTGGAGCATTTTGGCCAGTTCAGATAACGTATGCTTCGAAGGTATAACCCCAATTGGACTAAGTGACCTAGAGTTAACGGAAGCTTTTCCTGCCCTGAAATTGGATATTCACGATGGAAAGTTTAAAGAGTACAGTTACCCTAATAATGAGATTGTATTTTTCTTGAAAGATAATGTCGTTAAAAGAATCGATATAGACCCAATTGTTGAGGGCTTTCCCGATAATTACTAATCTCGCAAGCAAGGCAACTAACAAGTCAAAGCACGCGGACTTGGTAAAGCTGTCACCTTTTTTGTTCCAAAAAAGTCGCCAACTTCACCAACCCGGTGTTTGAGGCGTTAATAGGCGTAAGTAATGGAAATGCTGCAAACGGTTTTAATGTTTCTTATACCTATCGCTGTGCTTATTTCCTTGGTCTTGGCAGTTTGGTATTTGATTAGAAAGAACAGATCCAAATTTATCGGAGCTTCAATAGTTCTAGCAATAAGCTTGGTCAGCCTTTTTTCTTTGGAAAATACCCAATACTGGAAGGTAGATTCTTGCCTAGATAGTAGCGGACGTTACGACTACGAACAGGGAAAGTGTGAGCATTAGATGCCCATTAACAATAATATTAAATACGCGCCCTATGGCCGCCCGACGCTCGTTCCTCGCGCGGTTTATATAAGGCGTTATGAGTTTAAAGGAATAAAATGAGCGCCGGATTTCCCTTATTTTTATCGACCTTATTATCTATTTTGATATTGGTTGTATGGACATTGAAAGGCAGTGGCTCGAAGAAGATGCGTGTATTTACCTCAAGCTTGGTATTTGTACTACTTATATCCTGTTGGGTTGTGCTTTTACGATATGGTGTCTTTCACCCCGCAGGCTCTTGGGGAATGACATTAGGTTTCTTAGTTTCGCTATTCTCGCTTCTAATTCCTGTAATCGGGAATAGGCTAGTCCGTGATAGTAACTCATAACAATAATATTAAATTCGCGCCCTGCGGCCGCACGACGCTCATGCTTCGCGCGTTTTATATAGGGCGTTAGAAGTATATTATGTGTAGTAGTAATCTATTTGGTGAAATTGAGGATACAGAGACTAAAAAAATACTAGAGATAGTACTTTGGAATCTACAGATGTATTTTCATTGCAAGACTAAGGAAGCCGGTGCGGAATTAATCAATCGGTTTTATTCAGATAGCCCTGATTATTTCAAGGAGTATTTCCACTTTCATGATACCCCATTTCGTGTGGCATCACGTATTTACTGGGAATATATAATTGAGGGTGAAAAATCAGAGTTTGTAAATTGGTTGAGAGAAAATGATATTTTCGATCCACCAGAAGGGTCAATGGAATACTTTAATCGTAACTATTGGCGAAAACTCTAACAAAGCCATTAAGCATGGCACACAACAAGCCGTGTGCCGGACGGCATTTCATGTCGCCGCTTATGGCGGGCGTTATGTAAATGGAAGGCGCAGTAGGGATTTAACTTAATGCTTCAGATTCTAGAGATTCATGATTATTTTACTTTAGGTGAAGTACTGTCGCCTCTAATCTTCTCCCTTGCCGTTGTAGCACTCAATATCCCACAGAAACTGAGTCGTTCTTTAAGTATCAAATCACCAGAACTATTACTAGTCGTTTTACACATTTCCTGTGTTTCCGCCGCTTTCGCGATAGAGATACACTATGGAAACTTTAGCAAAACTACGGCCTTCTATTATTACGTTGAGTACGAAAATAATATTCATAGGTCTAATTTCATTAACCTCTTAACTTATTACGTTATCATCAGCACCGTTGTTTCCGGTGTTATTTGTGCTTTATATCAAAAAAAATTAATAAAATGGTTTTTTATCGGTTGCTTTGTTGGGGTACCATCCATTCTGTATGTTTACAAAGGTCGTTCGCATGCAAAAATCACATAACAAGGCCCAGCAAAATGACCTCCAGTAAGCTGCACACTTTGTGCATAAAGCCGCACAAAATCGCGCCACTTACCTCCGGCATTTGTGGGCGGCGTTATGTTCTCAAGGGTAGTCAATGCCATATAAAATGAATGATAAGCAATTTGAGGCTGTTTTAGCATTGGATAGCTCTAAGCGATTTGGTCATTTTATTAGCAAAGTTGCTGATTGGGAGCAAATGTGGGGAGTGAAAAGTGATGAAGGCTGGTTGGTTCCGGTAGCACCGGAAGACTTTGAATATTTTCCGCTATGGCCACACCTTGAATATGCTCAAAAGATTACAGATGAAAATTTTCCAGGACACAAGGCTGTCGAAATAAGCCTAGAAGAATTGCTAGATCATTGGTTACCGCTATTTGAAAAAGATAATGTAAAGGTAGCCGTTTTCCCAAATAGAGATTGGACGTTTTGGTGTATTGAGCCAAAAGATTTGAAAGAAGAATTACTCAATGAAATGTCCAAGTATGAATAAAAACATAACAAGAAAAGGCATTGGACGCGAAAAAGCCGCGCCCATGCTTTTGGCGTTACGTGTACTAGAGCTATGAACCGAGTATTTGGAAATTATAAAGTCACATTAAGAGATGAACCTGCGTATTCGATAGATTCGACGGATAACCCGAGAAGCTATTCGTACGAATATTTTCGCGATGACGATTATCATTATGCTTCAGCGCATGGAATTAATGTTTTTGAAAATGATGAGCTTTTAACTTCTGCAATAGTATTAGGTTTTGGAGGGGCTACTGGAGTGTATGAGAACTCTGTAGCTTATGACGGTAATAGCATTTATGTTGCAGCTGGTGATGCGCTGCACTCGTTATCTCTTCCTACATTAGAATTGAATTGGGTTATAAAAGTAGACTCAGCAACTTGCTTTGGAGTTTTCTGGTTGAAAGAAAGGAACGTCCTCTTAACTTGGGGAGAATTAGAAATAGGGTGTTACTCTAATATCGGAGAAAAGATATGGAGTGCAGACGGCCCCGATATTTTTACTGAAGGCTTTGAGCTCGAAAAAGACATAGTTAAGGTTACTGATTTTAATGGACAAGTATTTACTATTAATCTGAGTGACGGAGTCATTACCAATGCAAACACGTAACAAGAACCAGCAACCAGACTCCGCAAACGTGTCGCCTTTTGTGCATAAAGACTCACAAAAGTCGCCAAGTTCGCTACGCTGTTGTGGTTGGCGTTATGTACTTTGAAGGATTATCTGAATGGACTTGATATCCATCATACTTGAATTTCTACTCATCCCATTATTTTGGGTGTGCCTTGTGATTGGTGGTGTTCTGGGATTGGGGTTGTCCTATATTCTGTTTGGCGAACCAAATACTCATTACATAGCATACGGTTTGGTAATAGGGGGAGTGCTTGGTCTCATAATATCTTTAGACAGGAAGCCAAAGGATTGAATATGAAAACTGTCATCAGACATAACAAAGCGTGCCACGGAAGACAGCCAAACCGTGTCACGATTTTTGCGAGCAAAAATACGCGCCAAGGCGTGCCTGCTCGTGCACATTGGCGTTAGCCTCAAGGAATGAGATATGCCTACACCCACAAGAATAATTCTGGAAACAGAATACGGTACTCGAAATTTCCTTAAAATTTTGGAAACAGGAAAAGGCGACTTAATTATTTCGCCAAGAGGTGTGAGACACTCGGTACCCGCAAATGAGTACCAATCAAGTGAGATAAGCGAAAGTGAGGCGGTTGTTACAAATATTACCATACACCCGAATTTAAAATCTGAAATTGGAAGTATTTCCGTGAACATAAAAGATAAAAAGTATGGCGCGGAGATGAAAAGAGTAGTGGGTCTGCTAGGAGTAAAAGAAGATATTAGAATGTATCCAATTTTAGCTTCAGTAGGAAGAAATCTTTCTGTGCCAAGACTGAATTATGATCAAGAAAACCCTCCAAAAGGTGCTTCCTTTGAATTGTGGGAGGGCAATGGAATAAGACTGAAATCTGACTCTCTAGCCTATGTTTTGGCCGTATGTAATAAAGACTTGGTTATCAATTTTCCTGAAGATTTCCCTAGGAATGTTAAATTCTTTAAGTTCAAGCATATGAAGCTGGTGTTGTTTTATTGGCTATTTAACCAACCTACTAAATTACGCGGAACCTCACTTCGCATTGATACACAAGGTGAGTACATTCCTGGAATGGAGCCGCATGAGCTGTTAAATTTGACTAATGATCTGACAATGGCCCATTTATCTCACTATGAACACTTCGAAAACTTATAAGGCTAACAAGCAATAGTAGCTGTTAAAATGCTGCTTTGATCGTTAGCCTTTCATGGAGAAACCTTACTCAATGGATATAGCGATAAATATACTTAGTTTTATAGGTGGCATGCTAGGCCTATATTTAACAGCATATGTAAAAGTTAAGGGCAAGAATAAAGCTCTCATTGAAGACCTGAAAAGTCTTGAAGATGAAAAACAAAGAGTTATTGCGAAGTACCGCGCTGAAACTGAAGAGGTTAAGAAGCAGCATATACTGGATATTGAAAAAAGAAAGTTTCAATACGAAGATAAACGTAAACAGTTTACTAAATATTTCGCATTATTAGATGAATTTCATAAGAAATCTAATACTGTGTTTATAGAAAAGTTTCAACCAATTCTTTCTGAGTTTTTGTCTGGATACTTGGTAGAAAATGAAGCAGAAAAGAAAATCGCATTTGATAAATATAATGAAAGTGTACAGGCGCTTGTCTTCGAGATTAATGAAGAGCAAATAAAGTTAAACTCAGAGCAAAACAGTATTCGGTTAATCGCATCTCAAGAGGTAGACGAATTGTTAGACAGGCTTGGAGGAGCGGTTAAGACTGCCACTGAATTCTCTGGTGATATGCTACGATTTATGGCCACCCCTGAATTCTTAGTGGATCAAAGCTTGATTTCACCTTTTCAAGAAAAACTAGCTGTCATAGGTAGTGAAGTTCAAGAGTTCCACAGCAAGCTTAAGGAACAAATGAAAACTGAACTAAATGAAATCTAAAAGGCTAACAAAGCCTTGCTTGGGATAAACCCAAGAAGGCGGCGTTATGTATTAAAAGTGTGAACCGAAATGATCACGAGAGAGGTTTGAATGAGTAATTGGTTTGAAAGTAATCCAACGAAATCAGTTATATTACACACAATAGTGGTTGCAGCCGCAGTATGGGCTTCTTTCTTTTTCATTTTTGATGAGAACAAAGTAAATTTTTATGAAGCAAAGGTTAGTAAAGTTGAGGCCGCATCTAGAGAGTATGCTGCCAAAAACGAAGTTCTTAGTACAAGGCTTGAGTACTTGAAAGACGAAAATGTAAAACTACAAAGATGGCTTGAGTCAACACCTAAATCCATTCCTTACTATGAAAGTAAGATTACTAGCTTAAATAAAATTATTAGCGACTTGAAGAAACCTAGATCCCCTGTAACAAAGAAAACAGAAAATATAGAAAGCAACGAGGTGTTGTATTTTAACTTCAAGCGAAAACCAGCTGCGTCGACCTTTTTTGATAGTAAAACTAACGCTGCATTTGCTGTTGAAAAAATAAACTATGGCAATACTGCGGATATTAATCTAACGCTACCTAACGGTGAAAACATAAAGACTAAAGGGGTTACTCCGGGAGAGACATGGAGATTCAAAAAAAATGGAGAACAATATATTTTGTTACTTGATTCCGTTGACTGGGCTAGTGGGAAGTATGAAGCAAGTGTTATTGAACTACAGAATGAGAAGTAAAAAAACAAAGTACGCAGAATTGTTATGTAGTAATGGGGATTTGCATTGAGAAATAAATTTGTAGAATTTCAGCAACACCTTTATCACGATATAGAGGATGAAGGTGAAGCCGAAGAGCATCTTTCTGAAGTTATTCCATATATTGGGCTAATTGTGATGCATTTCAATTCATTAGAATCAGACCTTGATTCAGTGTTGTGCGATAACTTCACAGAACGTTCCGATTCCCCTGGCTTAATTGTACTTAGCAAACTTACTTATTCATCTAAGGTCGATCTTTTTAAACGCTTTTGTGACGACCTTCAATTAGGCATTGATCAAACGCTAAGCGGTTATGAGCAAATCATTACGAACCTAAATGAGAGTGGTAGATTGAGAAATATGGTCGTACACGCCAATTGGGAATCTACCGATGCAGATGGTTATACCTATATTAAATTGAAAATGTCTAAGAAAGGGATGAAGCAAGAATATGTGCAGTTTACTAAAGAGTCTATGGAAAGAATAACTGATTTAATACTTAAAACTCGTACTGATTTAGAAGAATTTTGGGAGCACAGAACCGATGTACTCTACAATCGCCAGAAAACTACATAACAATACGCTTAAATGCGTTCCGGCCAAAAAGCGGCCTCCACAGGACGTGCTAGACGCACGCCCTTTAGCTAAAGCGTTATATCTAAATAGGATCAAAATGAAAAGCATTGTATTAATATCACTTATAACATTACTTTCAGGGTGTACAACCGTTATGTATGACGGTGATGAGTTACCAATGAGTGAAGTATCTGTGATTAACTCTGAAGATTCTTATTTGACCCATGTGAATGGAAAAGTGGTTCCTTATAGTGGAAAAAACAAGGCTACGATAATTATTCTACCTGGTGTGAATGAGTTAGGAATAAAATTGAACTGGCTTCGTGGAGCTGGCAGTTCGATGCTTGTTTCAAAGTCTGAGGAGTCAAAATTTATATCTTTTAATGCTGAGAAAAATAAACAGTACCTTACTAAACCAGTATTGTTAGGGCGCAATTGGGCTCCAGTTATAATTGATAGCGAGACTTTAGCTCCAGTAGATCTAATTAAAAAAGAAGATGAGCCTGCTAAATAGATATAACAAAGCCAGCCAGAAGGACGCATTCTGCGCCCCTGCTGGCGGCGTTAAGTTTACGAGGGATTAATGAGTACCCATAGAATCAATGGAATTGAGCTATCAGATTGGAATTCCTTTCACGAAGTTTTCTCTAAAGAATTTGAATTTCCAGATTACTATGGAAATAATATGGACGCGTGGATTGATTGTATGAGCGACCTTGGTGAAGAGGGTGAAATAATCTCTATTATTCTCGATAATGTCAGTGCTCTAAAGAAGAATAATCGTGAAATCTATGATGCTCTTATTGAGTGTTCGGCTTTCGTTAATTATAGATTTACAACAGACGGATCTAATCCTCTGATAGTGTTGTCTTTCCATGATTAAGAAACTTAACTAGTGTAGCCATGAACGCCCTTCGGGCCGCCCGAGAGCTTACCCAATAAAGTAGACTTTAACCTTAAATATTTTCCATATTTCTCCCACCTGCCGAGCACTTCCATTTATACTTGTGCTCATTTAAAAATGAGTCACCTAGATGTCCAAGATATTTATTATCGGCCTACCCAGAACCGGTACCACCAGTATCAGCGTTGCGTTGTTGGAAATGGGCTTGTCGGTGGCTCATACTGCATTTACTAAAAAAGCGTTTGAAATGGCCGATGCCATATCTGATGCCCCTTGTTTTAGCGACTATATGCATTTGGATGCATTATTTCCTAATTCCAAGTTTATTTATTTAGCCCGAGACTTGGATAAATGGGTGCCTTCAATGATTATGCTGCTTGAAAAAATGGCCCCTCGACTGGATGCAAAAACAGGAACATTTAACCCCATTTTAAAGCGCAGCTTTCATCATACCTTCACCTCTAGCTATCCATTAACTCACAATGAGTTGGTGGATTGTTACTCTCGACATGAGCGAGATGTCTTTTCTTACTTTAAGGGCCGAGACGATTTTTTATCCATAG
>MAAB01007806.1_pt1 | contig 11350 bp, 9 predicted proteins | sample 1115991 | NCBI WGS metagenome assembly MAAB01 (sample SAMN04961124, study PRJNA320927) | seawater metagenome | isolation source: sample BD02T18 sea water enriched with oil for 18 days | place: USA:Gulf of Mexico | collected 2013-07-27
ATGGGGTGATTCCGGCGGCGTTAGTGGCCAGCAATGCTGAGCGCCAATTGATATTACCCACCTGCAATCAGCAAGAAGCCAGCCTTACCTGCGGCAACCACTTAATAGCCAATCATCTGTTACAAGTATGCAAACACCTGTGTGGCGAAGGGGACTTGGATCATGCACCACCCTTGGAGCCACAGACAGAAACCTACCAGGGCCCAGACCTTGCCCAGGTAAAAGGCCAACAACATGCCAAGCGTGCGTTGGAGATCACCGCCGCGGGGTCCCATAATCTTCTAATTTTGTGACCCTTTAATTCTAAGAACAGGCTATTTAATGTACTGTTAAAAACGCTGTGTTACATATGTCTAAATTTATCTGCGACAACTCCTACTTTTAATATTCAAGTGCCGACCTTTTATCATTTGTATAATGCAACGCCGCTAATACCAACGGTTGATAGCTGCTATCCCTCTGTAGCCTCCCGTTTATCATAAGTTGTAAAATTTAGTATCTATAGTAGCATCCTGCGTAAGGTATATATTTAGGTATGCTATCTAAATGGATTAAACAATAAAAACAAGGAATATACTCTATGTCTATCAACCTGGCAGATCACGTTGACGGGATTGGCTCTCTAAAACTTTATGGTCAATTTGTCGATGACTTCAGCTTAGCTAGCAGCTTAATTAAAAATACAAATTCTACTACCGAAAAGCCCAAACTGGCTCAAATTAGAGCATATTCAATTGGGAATTTTTGCGTTCCCCTGCCGACGCCCATTCTTTTACTTGTATTTGGCGATGGTGCCAACATTGATGAAACCGACACTTGTGGAAAAGCTGGCGAAACCATTTGGCAAATAGATCAAAAAGACGAAACTGTTTTACTAGATGTTCAAAAAGGCTCGGTTCTAGATTTATTAGAAGAAGCTGGGACCAAAGGTATCAGCGGTGGAGTGAAAATTAGAGATGCACGAGTTGAAGCAGGAAAGATTAAAGCTACAATTAATATATGGGGAAAGATATCTATTTTTGGCGCTAATGTGTCAGTCAACGAAAACGTGAATATCTCGATCCCACTTGAAGGTTGCCACACCGTATATGATTTTAGCTTTGGCAATCTAAAAGTTTGCGTCAGCGGTGGGGGCAGTAAGCTTGTTAATATATGTGCCAAATTATGTCTTGGGAAATGGGGGATCTCAACATGTTGGGAGGAGTGTATGAGTATAACCCTTCCATTAACTCAAAATGCCCCTGTATCTGATGAAACTTGTGATTGTAAAAAATGATAATCACCTTTAATTAGATGATTTGTAGTGGCTCAGATTTGAGCCACTACACATTAAAGCATTTTATTTAGCATTGATCGTAAACGTTCTGGATTATCCTCTACATATTTGGCCGTCATATTGATAGATGAATGTCCCATTAGGGTACTAACAGCCTTGATATCAGCTCCTTCCTCTATTAGCCGTGTCGCAAAGCTTCTCCGTCCAGTATGGGAGGAGCACCCCTCAAGAGCACATTTCATAAATAACCGTTTAAGCAAGCTTTGCATTGTATTTGCGGAGAAAGATGAGCCTTTCTGACTATTAAATAAAGGAGACTTATATCCAATAAGGACAGGACTATTCACTATACGGTCTAGTATATAAGCTTTAAATATTTCTCTTAATAAATCTGGGATATAAATAATTCTAGGCTTGGAACCCTTAGTGACAGTCAGTTGTATTTCTTTATCAATTTCACCACTAGCATTCCATACATCCCCAACTTTTAAGCCCGCTAGCTCTTTTGCACGCAAACCAAGGTAGTAGCTCGTAGCTAATATTGCTGAATTCCGAAGACTATACCTCCCCCCAATATAAGGTGATTTTATAGCAGAAATAGCAACTTCAATTTCTTTTTTACATAATACCCTAGCCTTACCACCCGAACCTCTTGGTCTTCCTTTAGTCATAACCTTTCCAACCTGAAATGATTTATTTTATTCAGATAGGTCAGGATTAACACATTTTTTAAGGTATCATTAAGACAACTTGCGCCGGAGGTATAGAAACAAAGACAATGTTTTTTTATTTAACAAATAAAACATTTTCTAAATCAGCCTAGGAGAAATGCTTTTCCTCAGCTGATTCATTCCTCATTGAGTTACTGATTAGACCTTCTATAAAAATTAACGGTTACTAATTGATCAATGGACATTGTGAGTTCGCCATCACAGTCTTCAAAAACTGAATTTTGATGCCAATTTAGCCCTCCTTCTGTAGTAATCCAATAAGAGACCAATTTACAGTCTCGTATTACTGCTCCGTATGCATTACTTGCATCGTATGAGACCCTAACAATTGCCGCGTCATGTCCCATTTCATCTTTACCAGTCCATTTAACTTTTGCGTGCTGCCTCTCATATGAGCTAGGCGACTTTAATTCATTCATAATCACAACTTCAGATAATTTAATGAAGTCATGACTTTTCACTTTTACTATTGGTGTTTTTGTTTCAGTTACATGAGCTTGCTTGGCGACTACTTGCTCCTTATCAACCTTATCATTGCTCGCGCCACTACCACCGATTACAAAGAATGCCAGCCAGATAAATGACAAGACTTTTGAGTTGCTACTACGCCCTTCCTGCAATGTGAACCATGCAAATATAAATGGCATTAGGAAAATCCCCATTCCTAGCCAAATGCTAACTGGTTTTGGCTCAACCTCTACTTCACTTTGAACTTCCATTACCTGGATATCCTTACTAATAAGTTAAAAACAAGGCTTAACCTTATGTGGGTCTTGTACCTGTTATGGGGACACCTTATATCGTCCCTAGAATGGGTACAATATGAAAAAAAGCCTATATACCCCAGAACAAGAAAAACTCTTACTCTGGTTAAAAAACAAACGAACTGAAGAAAACTTAAATATGCGTGATTTCGCTAAGAAATTGCATAAACCCCACTCGTTTGTAGGAAAGGTAGAACTTGGTGAAAGGCGTCTGGATATAATTGAGTTTGTTAAATACTGTAATGCTCTAGGCATTGACCCACATGAAGGTATTAGCATCGTGCAAGGCTCACTATTTAAAAGTAACAAAGATTAAAACCCAGAACGCCAAGTCCCAGTTACTTTGAATACCCTTTTCTAATCTCAGCACTAATTACCTCAATAGACTTATCATAGGCACCAGATAAGACCTGCTGCTTTAGGTATTCAAATACCTCAGCTTGATCCACATCCAAATCAACTGTTAAACGATCTTCACCTTTGGGTGTTAATGCTAAGCTTCTTTGAGCAAATTTCAGACGAAAGTGCCTTTTATCCCCTTCTTGTCGAGATAGCCAGGTGGGTATGACTCGTTTAGGGTCATCATTTTTATATGTAGTCTCAGTAGCTAAATACTCTAGCCACTTAGTTATAGATCGAACTACTTTGGTCCGCTTGGCTTCAATAGTATCCATTCGAATGATGGAGTCTTTACCAAACTTAATCTTTTTGGGGTCAAACTTGTTCATTGCTGATTCCTCAAGTAATTGATTTTCATCAGCAGAGTGTTTTAAAAGGTATGACATCATCACTAATCTGCTGATGATGTTTAATTACTTTAAATAGCAACTAAATGGTCGTACACAGCCAGCTTATAACCGTTTATTATAGGCTGGCTCTCTTTATTCCCCCGTGAAAAAGGTGTTAGAAGCTTCCCTGATCACTTCAGAGGCTTGCAGTTTTTAAGATTTGGTAATCATCATATAAATTAATTGGGACCTCTAGAGAGGTTTGAGTGATCACCTGTTTATCATTAATCACATATTTCTCAATGACAACCTCTTTCCCAACAGGGTTATATGAATTAACTAAATAAACAGTCACTTTTTTTCCATTATCCATAACTCTCTTTTTATCAATTGAAAACATACTATGTATGTAGCTACTTATTGCTTTATCAGAGGAAATTCCATCAAAGTCAGCAGAAACCTCATCTTTAGCAAGCTTTTCAATAGACTTAAGCTTTTCCCTAACCTCATGGATTGTATACCGACTACCTTCCTTGAATTCATTTTCCAGTTTAGGTCTTATCCAAGCCTCATTCTTAATTTGTTCTCCATATCCTTTAGCTGTGTCATAAACGTTTTTACCTCTTATATAATCAACAATAATGTCTTTAACATCCTCATAACTATAATATTTCGAAAGAATCGAACTTTTTATAATAAGGTCTGAAATACTTTCAAACTCTTCAATTCCTTCAACTTTATAATTTTCTTCCGGGTGTTTTCCGTTATTATTAATAACCAGTGCTGTAAAATTTAACTTCTCTGTATCATTCAACTTAATGTCCATAATATCTCTGTAGCATTTAACCAGCCTATTTCTTTCCTCTTCTTTTATTATTTTTACTTCCTTCTCAAGATACTTGGTTTCATTATCAGGGAGTTCAACAACACAATTACTAACTATGTAGTTGTAATTTTTCATATGTAGCTCGAATAACTCAGAATTGTGCTCTTCATTTGAACAATCAATTTCATATAGGTAAGCAGCTAAACCCAACCTGCTAACAAAAAACCTTTTTTCCTCATAATCAAAACCAACTGTATATTTCAAATCACTTGGCATAGACTTAATCGTAGTTAATAAATACTTTGACAGTTTATTCTGCTGCTCTTCAGGAGCACTCATAAGCTCTATGTTTGCAAAATCAACGTACTTTTTTGCAGAAGCAATTCTTTTATCAACATCAATCCATCTCACATAGCCATCGTCGTGACTGTTGATTGTTTTAAGAACCACTAACTCTGGTTTTGCTATTCGAGCTCTATTTTTTAATTGTTCTAATACCGATGAAGGATGATTACCTACAGCAAATACTTTATTAATTTTATGATTTTTTATATTTAATCCTTCAACACCAATGCTTGTGAATATTAAGGCATTTACATCACTAGAAACGACTTCATTATTTAGCATATCTTGATTAATTACATCTTTTTGATTATCAGCATTAAATAATTGTGCATTATAACCATCCCTTTCTAAAAGAGATGAAAGCTCTTTTCCTTTGTTTTTATTATTAAGCAATATCAGTGTTAAGGAATCTTTATTCATACTATCTTTAATATGCTTTACCCAACTATTTGTTTTAATAATACTGCATTTTTGCTGCATCGAATCACCCTTTTCTATAGTGATTTTCTTATCTACTTTAAGATTCGGTAAAAATTCATCTCTCATTGTTCCAGACATCAAAACAACCTTATTGAAATACAACTCACAAATAGATTTGTAAACAGTTTCCATTGTTCTAGATCTAAAGTTAAATGATGAATATAAATTATGTGCCTCATCAACATACAGGTCGTAATCCTGCTTATCTACTTTTCCTATTTTCACTGCATTCATATAACTTTTTACTTTGTCGTAGGTCATTACGATAACTTTACTTCCTACTGGAAATGGCATTTTGTCGTAACATTTTTCAATGCTATTGTCTCCAGATGCAATCTGATCTACTAGAGCCTTTGTCGGGGCAATTAATATCCTTGGATTCTTCAGGACATGTTTAAATAAAAATGTTTTACCAGTATTTGTTGGTGAATTAAGTATAGATATTCCAGTTGGAAAACTAGAATCTGATATTACATCTCCAACCATGTTCTTTCTTTTTTCATTAATATATACCAAGTTATTCTCTTCTGATTCGATAGAGGAAAATATCTTCCCATCAAGCTTGAAATACTCCTCCGTCACAGGAATATTAGACTTTAGTACCTTCCGTATTATTTTCTGCTTATACATTCCTGCCAAAACCTTGAATTTATAAACATTAAATTTATCTTTAACTCCAAAATCCTTCAAAAGATTAATGAGGCTTCCAATTCCACCATATTTAATATCAGATGATTTATAACCATTTTTTATATTATGCTGACTACTAAATGATTTAAATGTAGATACTATTTTTATGTGTGTACTCTCATCTACTTCAAATGACTTCAATATACTATGCAATCTCATGCAGTCTTTATGATCACCGCTCTTTAAAAGATTTCTGGATATAAATTCATACAAATAATCTGAAGCATTTCCAATATTTAAAATGTCTGGTTCTTCATTTAAGTACCAATCCTTACCAATAAATTCATCTGATTTGCTTTCCACATTTTTATCATTCTCAAATAAATTTAAATCAATCAATTTTCCTTTATTAGGCCAGACAGTAGACATATCTTTGTTTTCCGAATGACAACTAGGCAAATAAAACCCTTGCGCTGATGACATAGACACAGGGTCAGCAAGCCCAATAAATTCAGATATAGCTATTTTCTTTTTGAGAAAGTCAGCATGCTTAATAGGTCTAGCTAGTGGAAAAAGAAGTCTATATTTATTTATTTTTAATGTATGGTTAAAAGTTGTGTACCCTATATACTCATATTCTCCATATAATTTTTTTGCCTTCTCAATTGTTATGTAGTCATCAATATCAATTGGCAGCATAAACCAACTATCAATATTATCTCCACATCTTCTTGGGATGGTTTTCCCATTTATCAATATAGCTTTTCCATCTTCATTCTTTACAGTATCAAACCCATCTTTTTTCCAGGATACAGGTATTAATAGAGGAGCAACTTCCTTGCTTTCATAAGTTTGTTTGCAATTTTTCAAATCAATTTTGAAGCTATTCCAATTTGTACTTACCTTACTTTCATCTAGCACCCTATTTTCATAATATGTTGCAATACTACCAGCTGGCTTTGTGATTACTGTGAGCTCTAGTTTTGGATTCTTCATATCATTATTCCTGTAATATTTTAGCTTTATCTGGCACGAATAATCCTTTAATTGATATTAATCGTGTCCCCATTAACAGGTGTAATTCAATCATTTTTGCTAGGAATATGACTGGAACAAAAACTAATGTAATTTTGTTCCGGTATCGGAAGGACACGATCACTCTATATAATTATTGTGAACATAGTCTTTTCTTAAGGAGGGGCGGCGTGAGCCATGTGGGATCACAAAGCTAATACTAGGTCCGAATACCAGTAGTACTCGTAGATCTTGCCTAAGCTTATAGGAACCTGCTTTACTGGAAGTAATTAAAGGACACGATCACCCTATATAATTAATGTATTTAAGTCTCTTCTAAGGGGGCGGGGACCGGTAATTTTCACTAAACCCTTAACGGATAGATTAACTATTTCTTTTTTAGCATATAGTCGGAACTTTTTAATTGATCTAGCGTATTCCAGTTAATCACTCTTTTCATTCTAGGGATGATAGTTTTCCGATAGTTATCATCATCTATATCCGAGTTGGGGAATAGAATTTCAATCTGCTGGCCATATGTTATCTCTATATCTTGTAAAGAACACCATAACCTAAGGTCATAAGTAGCTAAGACCCTTTCTTTATTCCAAGTATCAAACTGTTGGGAAATGTCTTTTTTTACTTTAAGTCCATATTTCTCTCTTTCCATTTTTAACCAATGATTAAATGATTTAGTCAAGTCTGCATTACTACACGATAAATCAACACTGATAAACTCCCTATGTGGCGTATCTAAACTCAACCTTGGTTTAACAAAATCATTAATATCATATTTATTTAAATTATTATCTTCTGACGTTTGTGCATCAATGGTCGATTCGACTTGAGAGTAATATAATATTTCGCTGACGGCTCTTTCTTGGTCTGTTATTTCACTATCACTTAGTGCCGCAGCAACTGTAATAGCTTTATTAAACTCTTCTCTTATTAAAGGAGATGTTGCTGCTAATGTACTTAGCACACTCAATTCCTTCGGAGTAACCCCCCTTATGGGAACATGGTTCCTCTGTATTTCTTCGTATTTATATAGGTTGTTAAATATGGCCTCACCATCATTTAAAAAATTATAGAACCCTTCTATTAATAAAAACTTTTTTTCACCTAAACTAGATTTAGCAACTTCAAGGAACAACCTCGTTTTAATTTCATTTATCCAGTCACTAGTATTATCAAGGCTAGGATACTCTATTCGATTAAACCAGCTTTCAATATCTTCAGACATATAACCAAACCAACCAATACTTATAAATATATTAAACAACAATCACATACAGGCAAGTCCCTTATGCGATCAATTCCATTCTTTTAATGTATAGATCTGTATAGAGCACGTGCCTATCATTTATAGGTAACTACTCATGAAGAGCACATTAAATACATCTTTCAGATCCCATATGCATGATTTTATATTAGGTCATGGCCCATACATCTATCACGCAACCTTTACTACTGCATTTAACCTATCTGATCACAGGTTCACTACCTCATTCAACTTCTTGATTAAGTGCATAAATAGACAGTTATTTGGTCATAATTATAGCCAAGAAGATAAGCATCTCACTGGTTTTGCTTTCGCTGAAAGGCAAGCAAATCAAAACCTCCACATACATCTATTAATTGCTGAGTCCGACTTATTACTTGAGCTACCTGAACCTGAGTTCAAAGAGATAGTATTCAATCAGTTATCTAGGCCTGTAGCAGGTACATCAAACAGGCCTATATTTCAGCCTATTGGTACTAAGGTTGATCGTGTATGGGATAGCAGTAATTTGATAGATTATTTAACTAAGACTATGAGGGGACGCAATAGAGATAGCTATGACTTCATCGAATGTCTAAGCCCAACCGGTATTTCTACAATGGTTAAGGCAAATTGAATACAGTCATTGGGGTAACTCTAGGAATGCCGGTTTCGGCACTTTTCGGAGCATTATATACTGAGCTAAAGGATTATCTGAATCAGGCTCATTCCACTGAGTGCCACCATTGCGTATTTTGACCATATAGTAAGGAGGAGTACCTTCCTGCGAAGTTATATCACCCAGTGGATACACGGCAATGAATTCAACTAGTTCACGAATTACTTGAGCTAACTTAGCTCTTAAATCAAACAATTCATCACCGATAAGCTGATCTAACCTACCAAGTAAAACTGATATATCATTCTTTTGTTGTTCCATTGAATACCGAGCCGACTCCTTTCTCTCAAGGTCAGCTTTAAGGAGGTCTAGTTCAGTAGATAGCTGATCTTCTTCTGCTTCTAAACTATTGGCCCTTTTTATAAATGACTTAGGTGGTTGATCTGACTGAATTAAAGAATCCGTAACCCTCTTTAGTTCATGCTGGCACTCCAAAAGTCTAGCCGCTGTTGTTCCGATTTCGTCTTTCAGCAGCCTAACATCAGCATTTCTCGATTCATCATTTAAGACCTCATCAATATTGAGCTCAGATAGATTAGCAAGAACTGCCTTTTCAAAATGTTCATATCTCCAACCTTTAGTAATTTCACAGCCATATCCACGGATTGCCGATGAACAGACTAGTCGTTTTCCGCCTTTTGGTAATTTCCCTTTATCCTGGAATCTCATTGAGCTTCCACAGTACGCACACTTACATAGACCAGTGAAAAGATTACTTTGTTTAGTGCCTGTTGGCCCAGCCCTATGCCTCCGTGTCAAAGTTGATGCTTGAGCCTTATGAAATGTGGCCTCTGATATAATTGCTGGAAAGTAGCCTTTCACAGGTTCATCACAAGCTATTCGTTTTCCATTCTCTAGCTTATGTGCCTGGAACTCCCCTAATACAGCACGATTATTTAATATTTTATGTAGATAGCTATCATGCCACCCTTTGCCACGACCAAAGACAGGGACAGACTGCTCATTTAACCTTCTGGCTATACGTATTTTACCAAGTCCATTGATAGTCATCTCAAATATTGATTTAACGATTTCAACTCGGTCACTAATCTCGTTAAAGGTTAATCTATCTTGAGAAAGCTCTAGCCAAGCAGGACATCTCGCCGTTAATTTCTGAATGTGGCTGTTTTTTCTTTTGTTGCTCCAGGCTGCGGATATCCGATAACCCTTCATTTTTGATTCTTCATGGGCCCTAGACATACTCATTAGGCTGAACATTAATTCATTTTCATTTATGGAACCTTTCTTATAAGTCCTGTCATCAACAAGTGTCACTATCACAATATCGTCATTAATGATGCTTATGAACTGGGTCAAGGCTTCAATAACTGTCGCCCTCGAAAGACGATCTAGGGATTCAATTAACAAGTAAGACCCCTTATCTACCCTTCCACTTTCAACAGCTTTTAAAAATAGACCTAAGTTACCTCGCTTAGTATTGGTTGATTTGTAAGCAGAAATGCCAAGGTCTTTTATTGTCAGTGATTCATCAAATTCTAGGTCATTTGTTGCTGCATACTTTTTAGATACCTCCATTTGGCGTCTCAAAGAGTCACCTTTCATTTGGTCTGGCGTAGAAAACCTAATGTATGAATAAGCTTTAGTCATGACAATCTCCACATCCTATTCATCAGTAAATTCTGAATAATATATTGCTACCTAACCCATTAGATTAAATATTTACGTTCGTTTTTGATGGCATTACTTCCTGTAAATCAGGTGTAGCCATGCCGTAGGTTGAAGTGGATTTGACCACAAGGGGTAGGAGGGTGACTGGAAAGAATAAAAGCCTAAAAAGCTTCCGGTAGTCAGATGTAGTCATAAATGGACACGATTGCCCTTTAATACTCATGTGAATTAAGTCTTTAATAAAGGGGGCAGCAAGTTCCTTGGGTTTCGAAGCCTTGACCAAGTAACCTTATGCCGAGTTTTAATTGACAGGAACACAATCACCCGTATTATGCACAGTATGGGCGGTTCAGCGTCCCTCCAGCCGAATACGGACAAACTCTGAAAAGTACCCCTTAAAATCATCGACTCTAGCAGCGGTGATGTGAACGGCACATATCACGATTACCTTGCTGCATTTCGAGAGATATGATGACACCGTTTCGCCTACCAGAATCACACCTGCCTATGTTTAAGGCATTGTGCAATGACACTTCAAAGCACTTAAAATCCCGCGGAAAGCTTCTTCTTGGCCGCAAACTCTATAACTCTTTCAGTAAAACTATGGGTCATAAAGATTTCAATGCCTTAATGTTTGACTCCAAAGAGTACGGGGCTGGCACCTTTAATAGCTCTGAATTTCTATCAAGAATATTACTTGTGAAGTTACCGCTGAATATCCCTAGGTCTGATTTCGTGTTGAGTACGTACAAAGCCTTTAAAGAGATGCAGTTCAGGTATAAGTTTTTAAACATTAATGACCTTGAAATTCAGCAGATTGTAAATAAGAGCCTCTCATCCCTTAAAATCAAAGTGCTTGGAAAATCGCCTTTCAAACAGGATCAGAAGGTACTTTCCCCCATAGAAGTAGATATTTCTTTCTCAAATATAATGGAACGCTTAAAAAGAATAATGACTATCGACTATAAACCTTCACCCCAAGGTTAT
>MAAB01007807.1_pt1 | contig 11349 bp, 9 predicted proteins | sample 1115991 | NCBI WGS metagenome assembly MAAB01 (sample SAMN04961124, study PRJNA320927) | seawater metagenome | isolation source: sample BD02T18 sea water enriched with oil for 18 days | place: USA:Gulf of Mexico | collected 2013-07-27
ACTGGCGCAAGAGTTAATGAGCTTGCACAGCTAGTAACATCAAATATCAAGCAAGACGGCGATATTTACTACTTCGACATCAATGACGAAGACCCACATAAACGTCTGCTGTCGTATCTTTGTTAACATTGAGCCAGTGATTTCTTCAGTTAGCCGATTGCGGACATTAAGCCTTTGCAAAGCCAGGAGCATATTTAGGGCAATATTAGCCAAGATTTTCTGCTCACTTGTGGGGCTGGTTTAAGCTCATTGCTGCCGTTGACCTTCCATCACCTGACGCTAACTTTGATCTTGAAACATTTATTAACTGAATTCGGGTTCAATATATATTTGTGTCAATTAATGGAAGCTAAAACTGCAAGCTTTTTCATTTTTCAAGTTAAAACCCTCTTGACCTGTCTATAACTTTATAGTTTAAGATGCTATATCGTGAATGAGTGGAATATACCCATGTATCAAATATCTGAATTAGCAAATATGGTAAAAATGTCACGTACAGCTCTACTATATTATGAAAAGTTAGACCTTATTAAAGGTCAAAGACTAGATAATGGATACCGAATATATACCAACTTAGATTTACAACGTATTAGACTTATTCAGCAATTACATCAAGGAGGCTTAACTCTAAAAGAATGCAAAGCATTTTTGATGGATAAGATGGATAAGGAGTTAATAGAAAAACGTTTGACTGAACTTGATGCTGAGATAGTACAGAAGCAACAGTCTAGAAACTTACTTGCCTCTATGCTCGGTATTGGTGATGAAAAGGCTTGGCATGAAGCAGCAATAAATAATGCACCAGATGCACATCTGGATTGGATCAAAAAACAAGGCTTCAATGAACGAGAAGCTTTACGACTAAAATGGTTATCAAAAAGTATGACACAACACGAAAATTATATGAACGATTTCATGAAAGTATTTGAAACATTAAAACGTTGGGGACCAGGCAGCGAAAGTGAAACTTTAAAAGCACTATCTAGCATACCCATTTCACCAACAAATGTTTTAGAAATTGGCTCTGGAAAAGGGTTGGCAACTTTAGTTTTAGCCAATAATCTGTCAGCTAAAATAACATCTGTTGATAATGAGCAGTCTGCACTGGATAGCTTAAAACAAGCTGTAGAAGATGAGGGTTTTGCCGAAATAGTTGAACCTATATGCGCAAGTATGACCGACTTACCATTTGAAAATAAATCATTTGATTTAATTTGGTCAGAGGCTTCCGCTTATATAATGGGAGTTGAAAACGCCTTAACAGAGTGGAAATCACTACTAAAGGATAATGGCGTTATGGTATTTAGTGATCTTGTTTTATTAAATCAGACCCCAAGCGAAGCTGTTAAAGAATTTTGGGATAAAGAGTATCCTGACATTCAAACAGTTGAGACTAGACGAAAACAAATAACCACTGCGGGTTATGAGATCATCTCAGATTTCAGATTCAGCCAATCTTCTTGGGATAACTATTATCTACCGTTAAAAAGGCGTGTAGAAGAGTTAATGCCAACAATGAAAGATTCAATTGCATTAAAGGATATTGCTTCAGAAGTTGAATTTTATCTTAATCATAACTCAGAGTATGGTTATCAGATGTTTATTTTAAAAAGCACATAGGGATCATGAGTTGTCGATTTAATTTAAAGTTAAATGCAGAGCGTGAGCTTGAAAGTGGTTACCTAGTATATTTTTAATAGAGAGGAAATATGAAACGTTTAATTTTAACAATGGCAATATTAGTATTAATTTCATTAAATGGCGTGAATGCTAGAGAGCACAGCCTTGTTACTAAATTTGGCATAGCTATATCAAATGACCAAGAACAAATTGCATACAGTGTTAGTGGTAACGGTAAAACCTCACTTATATTTATTCATGGCTGGAGTTTAGATAGTAGGCTTTGGCATAATCAATTTGGTTATTTTTCAGAAGAATATCAAGTTATAACTATTGATTTAGCTGGTCATGGCAACTCTTCGTACAATCGAGAAGAATACACTATGCTGTCTTTCGCAAATGATATTAAAGCAGTTATTGAGAAAGAAGGCATAAACTCTGCTATTTTGATCGGGCATTCTATGGGAGGAGGTATAATCGCTGAAGCGGCAAAATTAATTCCTAACAATGTGATTGGTATTATTGGTGTTGATACTTCGCAAAATGTAGCATCAAAAATATCACAAGAAGAACTTAATTCAATGGTTAAACCTTTTGAAGATGATTTTAAAAGTGGTATGAGGGTGTTTGTAAAAGAGTCATTACCGAAAAGTGTAGATGGAGATATACTCTATTGGATTAGAGAAGATATGGCATCTGCTCCTAAAGATATTGCCATTAATCAGTTTCAACATTATTTAGGTCAATATATAAGTGGTGAATCGTATCGCGTATATAAAGGAATCAACGTGCCAGTTGTACTGGTGAACGCTAGATTATGGCCAACAGATTCAGAAGAAAACAAAAAGCATATCAAAAATTACAGCATTTACTTCATTGAGGATACGGGCCATTTTCCTATGTTAGAAAAGCCAAGTGAGTTTAACAAGATCCTTCATAAAGCTATTAAATCTGTAGAGTAGCTTTATAGATTAGACTGACTCTACTCGATAATAAAGTAGTGACTGACCGCTGTGGTGGCTTCAATGTCATTAACTTAAGGATTTAACACATACGTTTATAATTCATTGGGTACTTATTTGTCTTGTTTCTACGGTCTTGTCGAACAAACTTACGATTGGGTCGAATAATACTTAAATTCTTTGATATTTTACTTATCAGTAATTCATATAACTCTAGATCAGCTAGTTTCATTGTAAACCTAACAACATTATCTTTGAGCTGATTTATCGCAAACGTGAAATTTATTTTATAATCATAAAGTCTATTTTTTTTAGGTTTTTTATTTTTCGTTTTGCATCATGTATCGCAGAAGCAGCAAGGTTTTTAGTCAATAGCTTAGCGTGTAAATCTTGTAAAACTCCTTCCGTGGAAACACTAGAAAAGTTCTCAATAGTGAGGCGGCTTTTCAACACTTTATAATCTTCTTCAATCCCCCAACGTTGGTGATATAAATCAGCAAAAAGAGAAGTTGGATATGTTTGCTCATCAATAAGTGACGTAACCAGTACCTCAGGAACACCTGATGGTAAATCAACAATATCGCTATATTTTCCACTTTCTAAGAAGGCTTTAACAACATTAGAGCTTTTAAAAATACGCATGCAGAAATCAATATTTTTCAACATATGATATTTATAAAACCAAACGGCAGGATAACCTCTGTCATAAACCACTAAGTCACCTGCTTGGGTTTTATTTAGGTGTTTGAGTGCCATTTCACGCTCACCTGTTGAATAGTTGTCTACCTGTAAATCTAGCGTAATATTATTTTTAACATCGTATAACTGAGAAAGCCGAACACAAGGCATTTTAGTCAGTGAATGAGCTTTACCGAAGCGTTGAAGCAGCTCGTCAGAAACTGGGAGTTGTGTGACAGAGCCATCAACAGCTAACAGTCGATGACCTTGCCATTTATTAATGTTTGCAACCTCATAAAATTTATTGACCAGATCATCGTTTAACTCAACAAATGCCTGATGAGATAATTTCATTCTCGCTTTACAAAAAGCAGCAGTGCTAACTGATGTTGTTGATAAGTAACTATCATCGATAACATTGAAAAAACGAATGAGCTCTGTCTGAATTGACCCGTTAAGGGCATTCAACATAAAACTAATTAAACGAGGGAAAGTAAGCGTTCGATTTCGAGTAAAATAAGCAGTTTTTTTACGGTGATTTTCTAAAAACTCAGTTGAATGAATTTTACTGGTTAATTTTTGTACTATTTGAATTAAATACTGAACAGCTCATTGGTTAATTCTCTATATTTTTAATTCATAGGTAGGTTAGCAACTAGCTAAACCATTGTAAATGCATAATTTAACCTTAAGTTAATGACATTGGTGGTGGCTTTGGCGACAGCTAGTGGTAAATATAATCAACTTTACAAATCATTAATTTTTACTTGTATTTCTGGTTGGGTTTTACGATCTTCAATTAACATTTTGTCTTCATAATCACTAATTAAAGTTGCTAATGCATCAAGTTCGTCTAACTCTTTAACATCCTCTGTTTCCCATAATTCTTCCGCGCGAGCTAGTGCAATCTTTAATTCATCATCTGTTTTAATTTGAAGAATTCTCATTGCTAATCCATTTTCCAGTTAATATTGTATTTATAATAAACCATATACTTGAAGTCACAATTGTATTTTTTCAAACTGTGTCGCATCTGTTAAACAAACTAGTGGTTCAAAAATGGAACTACCAACTCTTTTCATACCTATGTGACTTATTGAGTGGCGTCTGTGGTGGCTTTGTTCACACTCAGGCAGGCAAAAAGTCATGATAAAAAAGCTTCTGTTTTGATCATGGGCCACGTCCGCTATCGTATCTTTGTTAACATAGAAGCAGTGAGAATTAAAACCTTCTTCAGCTAGCCATAAGCTGACATTAGCTTCTGGGTTAATAACGGCAACTTAGAGCTGTGATTTCAATCAGTCGATGCAACACAGTGGTTATATATTTATATCCAAAGCATTACTTCTTTTTTGTGTGCAATTAAGCCCCAAACCTCAAAAGCGGACATTAAAACCATCTAAGGCTACATGAAATTAGACGTCAAACTCTAACTCGCCCCCAAAACGAGATAGAAAAATTCATTTTCCATTACACAAAACCGACATTAAATTTTAGGTTTAACGGCAAATCAGTGCCTAGAGCAATCAATTAATGGCATTCGTTGCTAGTTTCATCAATAAAAATATTAGTCAGGTAAATGTTTTTACAATTTACACCTCTCATCGTTAAATGATAAACAGAAAGCTTGCACTGCGCTCTATTAACCAAAAAGAAGCTAATGTACCGATAACATAAGCGGTAGGTTTAGCTAACAAAGCTTGTTTAAAGTTAATACCTAATAAGTCACCTAACTTTAAGAACATCAATATTGTCATAATAAAGGCTAGTTGCCCTATCTCTACACCAATATTAAAAAACAATAGTCCTGTAACAACCTCTGTTTGCGGTAAACCTATTTCATTCAATACCGTAGCAAAACCAAAACCATGTAATAAGCCAAAAGTACTAGATACTGTTACTGGGTATTTCCAGGTATAAGTCTCACGTTTACCCTTAGCTATTTCAGTGGCAAGAAAAACAATACTTAAGGCAATGATAGCCTCAACAGGCGCAATAGATAAAGTAACAAAATTTAATGCGGATAAGGCAAGAGTGACTGAGTGGGCAAGAGTAAAACCTGTAATGGTTATAAAAATTCGCTTTCCAGTACTGGCAATAAGCAATAAACAAATCAAAAATAATAGGTGATCTATGCCCATCCAAATATGCTTGATGCCTAAGCCTGTATAAGTACTGATAATGTCGAATGTTGAAGGTGAGGCTTCCACTAAAACAGATGGTTTTTCTGGCATTAGTCTGGCTACTTGAACTGAGCCATCTAAGTGCTCAATTCTAACTAAAACCTCAGTAAAAGTTGCATGTAAACCATCAATCGTGATTTCAGTACCAACTAACGCTCTAGCATGACGTATTTGCCATTTACTTATATAGCTTCCAGAAGAAAAATATTCAATAGTAGGAGAAATAACTTCAATATCATTGTCAAAATCTATGTATAGCGCTAAGCGAAGCTGACCTTTTGCAGGAACTTTCCACATCACTTGATAACTGTCTGATGAGTTTTGAGTTAACTCTAAATAACTAGGGCGTACTTCATGGGCCTTTGTAATAAAAGAAAGCATCATTGCTAATATGAACAAAATACTAGTGATTGTTTTAAATATCAATGATTTACCACCTTGCTTTTCGTAGGCCAATTAATCGTAACCTGATATTTAGCTAATAAATTTTGATAGAAATCAGTGGTCGATTGCTTGCGTAAATCATGCTCCCATTCACGTAAAACTACTTGTCTAATATCAATAAGTTTAGGTAAAGCCGACCCTTGTTTTTTTTCTATATAAATTAAGTGGCTACCAAAGTCTGAACGTATAGGAACATGCCATTTGCCAGCAGATAAAGCAGTGATTTTTTGAATAAAGTATTGGCCAAAGGTGCGAGATAAGTCGGTTAAGGTTAGCTCTTTATAATAAGGTTTAAACAGATAACGATCACCTAATGCATTAACATTTTTCTCAGGATTTGCTTTAAGCTCTGCTAAGGTTAACTTTGCCTGAGTAAACACGGAGTCACCGTGCTTATTAATATCAAAGAAAATATGACGTAGTGTATATCGACTTTCAAGGGCGAATTTTTCGGGGTGTGTTTGTAGATATTTTTGCAATAGATCATCTGTTGGCGATGGCCTTGGTTTAGATTCTTCTGCAATAAAATCAAGCTTTTGTCTTACTCGCCGCATAATAACGATATCGTTGCGATCTAAGCCTAGCTTTACCCCCTCATAATAAGCCGCTTGTTCCAGTACATATTCTTGCACTATATTGGTAAGCTCCTTACGGCTGGGGCTACGTTGCCAAGTTTTTTGATACATAGTTGTTAGTTGCTTTATCTTTCCTTCACTAACAACAATTGTTTGCACTGCTTGTTTGTCACCATCTACTAGCATCGAAGTTAAATAGAGACCTAAACCTAGAATTAGAAAATGAAGCAAAGGCTCTTGTAATATTTTATTCATGAATCAGCTGTAACCTTTTTAACTTTTGTGGGCAAAAAAAGGATCTCTGCAAGCAGGGATCCTTATATGCACAACTCTGTGACGTACTATTTTTTCGGGGTATACCAAATTGGTGAAGTATAAGCACGTTCTTGTATACTTACCGGTACATCTTTGGGTCGCTGAATTTTGAAATGTTTCGCATCATAAGTTGTCCAACGCGGAGTTGGTATTTCAATTACGCGTACATAATAAAATGCTCTTTCGCTGGCATCGAAATCGGGATCTTGCCAGAACGCGGATAAAATAGGTGCACCAATACTATTATCAAAGTTTGCTGTTTTTTCATTTACCGTATTACCTACCGGCTCTTTAACTCGGCCTGCCTCATCAACCTTACGGTTTCCTGATACAGCAATATCATATATTTTTTCGTGTGCTTCACCTTTTGCATCTGTCCAACCTTTTATCATTTGCACACGATCTAAATTAGCCCAGTCAGGATCACGTAAAGCTCGTACTAAAAACTTAGGGGCTTTACCCTTAGTTCCTATTAAATCACCGCCCATTGGTACACCATGACCATAACCATAATGAGCAAAGTCAAAACGATTTAAATCTTCTTTAACAAAGTCCCAGCCAGAAAAAACTCTCACCTTAATACGAGTACCAGTGGTCGCGTAAACTTCTTTACGAACCATTGAATCATATATCGCTTCACGAGTATTCTCCTTTGACCATACGGCAGCTAAACCTGCGGCACCTGTATGTCTAGCGTATAGAGCGTAATCGCGTCCTTGGGGATCAGGTAAGTAACCAGTAACTTGCTCATCAAAACGAGCCTTACTCGTTGAAGGTTCAACTTCTGATATCTTACCAAAAAAATTATCTTCTGTGGTTGAGGCAATTGTCGTGTGTGAATCAGTGCTGCCAATTAACCCAAACTTAAATGGATTAGCGCCTAATTTTTCTTCATATTGTAAACCGCGTTTAAAAGCTTCACGGGCATACTCTTTTTCAATCATACCTTTTTCTTTGGCGGCACCAAAACTGCCTTTATCCCACGTTTCAAAGTCAGAAAATTCATCACTTGGTGATAACTGCGGATTTGCCTCACCATCACCTTTCATTTGAGTAACTTCATAAAGCGGCTCTGCGGTCATACGGCGAATAGCGTAATCTTTATTAAGTGGTTTTTTCGATTTAAAGCTAACATCATCAAACATTAAACCGTTTGATAAATTGCCATTATGGGCAATAGCAAAGGCTTGACCACCGGTTTTAGTCTTGTAATCTTCAATATATTTCCATAAATCTTCAGGGTCTTCTGAGTCATATACTGACATAGGTAATACTTTACTGGTTTTATGCATATTATCGCGGAAAATCACGTTGCGATGCATGTTGCTACCGTCAGGGGTAGATGTCCACTCAAAACCAATAAAGGCGGTGAACTTACCTGGTTGATTATGCTTCTCTGCCGCGTTTTGAATACGCTCCCACATAGTAGCCATCATTTCAGGTGTATCGGCATAAGGATCTTCACTTTTTGTAACTTGTGTAGCCCATAAGGTATAAGCTTCACCAAGCTCTCCAGCCTTAACTAAGTCATAAACCTTTTTACCCCATTTATGCTCAGTCACCATTGGGCTATCTTCATGTATTAATGGCGCTAAACCTAAGTTTTCAGCATGATCAGCAACAACGAGAAAATCTAGTGGCCTTAAGATATTCGTTTTTATGCCAGTACTTGAGGTTATTACTTCACCTTTTGCATAACGATAAGCTTCATTTGGACCTATTCTGTTTCCAAAAAAACCAGCATCGGTTGAGTAAGAAGTATGTAAATGAGTATCGCCAAAAAAAACGTTATCAGGATAAAAGTCTTTGGTATAGGGGGAGTAGCCTGTGCGCTCTACTCTAGCTTCTGTTAGTTTAGTGGGTGTGTCTTTTGCATTTGCAACACTACTCATTGAAAGTACAGAAATTATTAACGTGGCAACAATACTTTTGGTAAATGTCATGTCCTATCCTGATTAATTGATTTATTATCTTCAATATTAGATAAAAACATATATATTTTCAATGATATGGTCTAGCAGAAATGCAAGGACTATATTTGACTTAAGCAATATGCATAGAGTGATTATATTCTCTATAGCGCAATGTGCCCCTTTGTGAGATAGAAACCTAAAAATGTATGAACAATTTATACCTTTTCAATGACTGCTGTAAGCTCATTGCTGCCATTCATATTGGTTTTTAAACATAAGCCTTTGCTTGGGCATTATTTTTTATAGATGTTTTTAAAGCGCATCATAGGTACTGGATTGAGCGGGTTACGACCAAGTTGAACCATAGTAAATCGCATTAATGTTTTATGAAATCCCGCATTGGGTATTGCATTGCGTACCTCCTTGATAAAGGCCTTGTCGACACTGTTTTTAACGAGACCCAATGAAAAATCAATTAAATCAGCTTTTCTAAATACTTCTGCTAATTTTTCATATGGTCCTTTATAAGCAAAGAGTAAATGATGCATATCAATAACGATTTGAATCTCTTCTTTCCAGTCCTCTAAACCTCCATGTTCAAGATATTGATGACAGTCTTGATACGATGGAACTAAATAGTCCACCCTGTCATGTGTCCATAATGCGATATCATGAAAGGCAGCTGCAATTTGTATTTTTTTACTATCTTCCATTGTGATATCTGGCATTAAATAATGACAAAAATTTAGCATTCGGGTGACATGGTTACGATAGCCATTAAAGTCACCTTTTATCACATGCTTATATGTTTCCAAAATCTCATCTACAAGTGAATAGCTCATTACAACGTTCATTGTTATACCTCTATAAATTCAATGATAGTAAGTTTAAAGACTTCCATTTAGGGATATAATGGCTAAGATGACATATAACATTACTTTTAGGCCAAGCGAGTATGATCAAGGTAGTAATAGTGGTTTACAATGGAGTTAGCATGTTTCACTTATCTGTACCTACGGCTATTTTCAACGATACCGCATTAAACAATGAGAAATTATTTGAGGTAAAAATCTGTGCAGAGCAGAAAGGGGAATTAAGTTTCGCTAATGGACTAAGTTTCATTGTTGAAGAGGACTATTCAATTCTCCACCATGCGGATATTGTTATTTTCCCCAGTTGGGAACCTGAAATCCAACCTAGTGCAAGGCTTATTAAACTCATAAAAAGCCTCTCCAAAAGTAATAAAATGATAGCAGGTTTATGCTTGGGGGCTTATGCGCTTGGTTATTCTGGTTTATTAGATAAAAAGCGTGCAACAACTCACTGGAAGATGAGCGAGGATTTTCCATTAAAGTTTCCTCTGGTTCATTTTGAAAGCAATCCATTATTTATAGTACAAGACAATATTATTACCTCTGCTGGAAGCGCAGCAGCGATAGACTGCTGTTTATATATCGTTAAGCATTCTTACGGTATAAAAAAAGCCAACCAGATAGCGAGAATTATGGTTTCATCACCTGAAAGGAGTGGTGGTCAAAACCAATACATAGAGCAACCAACTATTGAACGAGCAAGTGATGAACGCTTGGCTAAATTAATAGAACTCATCCAGACGGACTTAACTGAGGGTTACTCAATAAAATGGGTGTCTTCATATTGTGCCATGAGTATTCGAAGCTTTAGTCGTTACTTTAAAGCTAACCAAGGAAGTAGTTTCAAACTATGGCTGAATAATATGCGGCTAAATCGAAGTCAAGAGTTGCTTGAGTCAACAACCCTATCTATTACCCAAATATCAGAACAAGCAGGGTTTAGTTCAGAACAAATATTTCGTAAACACTTTAAACAGCGATTTGATACAACACCTAATGCCTGGCGAAATTCGTTTAGAAGCAAAAGCAGTGAGTGATTAACCTCTTATTTTTGAGTGTTTTATAATAAAAAATTATCATTTTTATTTTAAGTCGCAATGACGTTCATATTTGATTCCTAGTCAAACCTTAAAGTGTCTTTTATTTTAATATGTATCAATGTGAAATAAAATTTAGCTTGATCAATTCGATAGCTCTTATTAGGATTAAAAACATGTCTAAATCATTAAGTAAAAAACTAGTAACTTATTGCCCACGTCAAAAGTTAGAGAGCAACGAAAGAGGATTTTAGCCTACTTTCTGATACATCAACCATCAAAAGCAATCATAGTAATACTCCCATTATGAAAAATAGCTACAATCTATCAAATCATGCCACGCTCAGAGTTAAATTCTTAATTTTAATTAAAAACCTATAAAGCCGTATGCCTTCGATTGCTTGATTGCATCATCGAAATCATTAGCAAAATTGAATTTAACGACCGCTTGTATTGCTTTATCCATTCTTTCTATAAACAAGTTATATCGTACTGATTTAGAATCATCAATACGGATGAAATGTGTCATTCCACTGGTAAGCCAAAAGGACATTTCAGCGCTCCACAGAGGATAAGCTTCTTCAATTCCACCTTCAAAGTCAGTAGAATCTACAACCATTATAATAGGTTTTCCCTTTACCTCTTCAAAACATTTTCTTATTAAATCTAAGCAAGATTTAGATGCTTCTATATTCCAGCAACCAAGAACACGATAATAAATAACATTACCGCTAGTTTCTAATTGAAATT
>MAAB01007808.1_pt1 | contig 11345 bp, 10 predicted proteins | sample 1115991 | NCBI WGS metagenome assembly MAAB01 (sample SAMN04961124, study PRJNA320927) | seawater metagenome | isolation source: sample BD02T18 sea water enriched with oil for 18 days | place: USA:Gulf of Mexico | collected 2013-07-27
GGTATTGAAACCTTAGATAAAATGAAACAAATCTGGACGAATACCCATAGTTCGGTGCTAAAAATGGTAACACAATCATGACACTTCAATTTCCTATTAAAAGTGAAACATCTCAAAAAATATGGTGTAACTTTGAGCGAGAGCTCAATCATAAGCTTAAGCCATTACCGGCAAGTGAAAAAGATGACATAAAAATGGAAATTTTAAGTCACTTATATGAATCAGCTAGCAATGATAGTGCAGAGAGTGAGGAAAGCAGGATCATTAATGCGATTGACCGTTTAGGTGAGCCAGATCTATATTTAACGCCATTAATTGCCGATATTTTACAAGCGAAGAGTGTGGCAAAAGGCCAACCTAAAGCAATAATAAAAAGTTTATTGCAAACCACACAACGAAGCTTATTGCACTTATCGTTAACTGCGCTATTTGGCTTGGGTTATTTTATTACCTTAATAATATTTGTGATGGGAGTGATGCACATTTTTAGTCCTGAGGTTGGCATTTGGCTTGATGATAATGGCGGATTATTATCATTATCTTTTTCTCATCAAGAGGATGCAACTCAATGGATCCCTGAGCTATTTTCATTTGTAGCCATTACTGCCAGTGCAGTTGTTTATTGGGCATTGAGTAAATTATTGTATCTATTGTTTATAAAGCCCCGAAAACCATAACTGCAAACAGTAGTAATGCGCGTGAGGAAATTATTACTCTGTTTTAACTTTAAGATGCGAGGGAAGGGCGCTTAATGTTGCAGTAAATTTTTGAATCTCGTCTTTCGATAATACTCCTTTATTTGTCGTTATTTTGACGACATTGATGCTTGTTCCCTTATTAAAAGAAAGGAATTTATCGAGTGTTGTTTTTAAATCGGGAATAAATTCATCTGGCTTTTTTGTCTCAAGATGAAGGTTAAGAATATTTAATTCGCCTAGTTTCCTGTCTATTTTTGCATCCATTCTACCTGCAAATTTACTTCCCCATAAAAGTGGCAGACTGAAATAGCCAACTTCCCTTTTAAGCGCAGGAACATAGCATTCAATTTGATAATCATAATCGAAAAGCGCTTTGGTTCTTTTGCGTTGAATAAGAAGATTGTCGAAAGGTGAGAGTATTTTTACTTTTTTATGGCTTAGTTTTTTCTTTAATAAATGATTAAACGAAGGTAAAGCAAAATAGCATTGCTTATTAACAATGATCTCAATCAGCAAACCCTCTTCAAGCATTTGCATACAATGAGCTTTGATAGACACTTTTAATCCTTTGAGTAAATAACTTATTTGCTCTGGAGTGCCAATGGCATTTGCTTGCAAGTAGTTAATAATCAAATATTGATAATATTCCTCTGAGGTAGGAGTACTTGTATCAATATTTTCTGGAAGTACTCGCTCGGTGAGATCATATACTTTATGAAAACCCTGCCTGTTAACAACCATAAGATCGCCTTCCATAAAGAGTTGTTCGAGTGCTTTTTTTGCTGGTTTCCAGTCCCACCAGCCCGTTTTAGTGGCGCGGGTATCTTTGAAGTCTTTTGCTTGTAATGGACCATCTGTCTTAATGCGCTGTAAAACCAGCGACATGGCTTTTTTATCTCTATCAAACCAGTGTTGCTCTCCTTGGGCAAAGGCATTTTTTCTTGGCAAGCTATAACGGTAATCTTCCATTGGCAAATAGGATGCGGCATGCGACCAGTATTCAAAAATTTGTTTATCTGCTAAAAGTTGTTCTATATGTGAAGGATGATAATTTTCTGCACGATTCCAAATACTATGATGATGAGCCCGTTCTACCACTGAAATAGAATCAATTTGCACATAATTCATCGCTGAAATGGCATTAAAGGTTGCGGCTTTACCTTTGCCTAACTTATGTTCGCTTTGAATGCCTTGGCTTATTATTATTGCTTTCTGTGCTTCTTTTAAACTTAAAGTATCACTCATCTATTACCAGCTTCCATTTCAGTTAAAGATCATTTAATTCCATCGCCTAAGCTGAAAGACTAATTTAAATAGATGATGGTTTCAAATAGGTTCTTTATATCTATTTACTAACAGCATTAAATTTTATCATTTTTGGACTCTGGTTTTTTAATTGACAAACTTTAGTTTTATCAGCCGGTTAACGTTTTAAGTGATGTGTATGCTTCAACTTTTGAATGTGTATTTATACTTTGTAGCAGAGAATTAATTACAAATTTTGATGGAAAATAAAATGTTGTTGTCACCACTGGTAGATGACATTATAGATAACCGTGAAAATCGCGGCAAAGCATTCAATTCCTACTATAATTTGAATTCACTTTGTAATTGATAAACCTAACGACGAGAAATAGCATGTTTGACATTTTAGAATATGATGACGCTCAAGATGATGTAAAAGAAATATACGATGATATTTTTGAACATTTAGGTAACGAGGGCTTAGTTGATTATTTTAAAGTATTAGGCAAACATAATGTTAATGTATTACGGTCAACTTGGAGTTTGTTAAAGAACGTATTAGTTAATGGTGAATTACCTAGATTATTAAAAGAGCTGGTATTTGTTGCTGTTTCAAATGAAAATAATTGTCGTTATTGTACTGATGTGCATAGTGCTATCTGCAAAATTTTAAATGTTGATGACGAGTCTTTGCAGAAAGTTTTAAATAAAGTAACTGACATTAACCCCAGAAGAGTCAAAATAGCGGTGGAATTTTCTTTGAAAATGGCCACTAATGTTAATAGTATTAATCTAGAAGACCATCAAACATTAATTGATGAAGGGTTGAGTAAAAGTGAAATATTTGAATTAATGTCTTTGGTTAGCTTAGTGAATTATTCTAATACCTTAGCCCAGGGTATGATGATATCAGTTGATAAAAATATTCGCGCTATGTTAGAGCAGGGTATGCATGAATGAAGAGTTAATTGATACTTATCAACTCGCCTCGATAATTGAATTAACCAATGCGATGGCAGATGAGAGTATTAAGTCTGAGATAAGCACTGATAGCATCATAAAGAAGTTTACTAACAAGTTAGTTTGGACATTAAACTTTGATCATTGCTTTAAACTCAGTATCAATGACTGTAATCAAATAGAGTCGATCTACAAAGGTAGTGGGCATCTTGATGAAATTGATAGCTTAAAAGAGCTACCTCTTACCTACTTCAAACAAAACAAAGAAATCAGCCTAGACAACAAACAGTATAACCTCGCTTATAGTGTGTTATTTAAAAATAAAGAAACGTCACAACTGCTAATTTTCCTCAAAAATGAACAAAAATTTTCACCACAATGCTTAATTATATTAGAGCTATTTTGTTCAGCCGTTAAAAATGTAATAGAGACTAAAGAAGGTGAAATCAAAAGAATTCAGTTATTAAACGATAAACTTATTCTTGAACAGTCTAATGATCATATCTCTAAATTTCTCGCCAATATGTCCCATGAAATTAGAACCCCTATGAATGGCATCATGGGAATGATTACATTACTTAATGAAACTAAACTCAATCAAGAACAAAATGACATGCTGACCACGATAACGTCTTGTGGAAAAGGGTTGTTAACCGTCGTTAATGATATCTTAGATTATAGTAAAATTGAGTCTGGTAAACTTGAACTGGAGTTAGAAGAATTTGAGCCTATCAAGTGCATAGAAGACGTTATTCTATTATCTAAGCTGCAAACAAATATTAAAAATATTGACGTTGTCAGTAAAGTTGATGCTATCACGCCTAAATTTCTTCATGGCGATATTATTCGTATTAAGCAAATATTAATGAATTTTATGAGTAATGCTGTCAAATTCACAGATACAGGTGTTATTAACTTGTCAGTGACGAGTGAAAAAGTCGATGCACTTAATTTCAATGTACGCTTTAGTATAAAAGATACTGGCATAGGGATCAGTGAAGAAAATCAGAAAAAATTGTTTCAATCTTTTATACAAGCCGATGCATCAACCACCCGAAAATTTGGTGGAACAGGGCTAGGTTTGGCCATATCAGCTAAACTTGCGAAAGCAATGGGTGGTGACGTGACTGTTGAGAGTAAAGAGGATGTAGGCTCAACATTTAGCGTTAATCTACCATTACAAAGCGCAGCAAGTATCAGCGATACTGAAGCCCTGCCTGAGGCGATTAAAGCTAACGAAGATTCAACTTGTACGCAGATAGAACATCAAATTCTTGTTGTAGAAGATAATCGGATAAATCAAATTGTGGTTAAAAAACTGCTAGCAACGTTAGGCTTTAGTTGTGATATTGCCGTTAACGGCCTTGAAGCTTTAACCGCCGTAGAAAGTAAGAAATATACCATTGTTTTTATGGATATGCAGATGCCTATTATGGATGGCATTACTGCAACTAAACAGATAATTGAAAAATATGGTAAAAACAGACCTGCTATCGTCGCAATGACCGCTAATGTATTTCAGCAAGATAAAGATGATTGTTATGCGGCAGGCATGGACGATTTCATTGGTAAACCTATCGATGTCAGTGAAGTGGAACGAGTGTTAGCCTTCTACCAATAATATTGTAAATAGAGCAGCAGCAAAGAAATCAAATTTTACTTAACCTAATACACCCTGTTGCCCCCCTCAAAGAATAGCTTTTGGTAAGACAACTTTTTGTGCTAAAAAGGTAACACTACTAGAGGTGATACTTTTGAAACTAGCTAAAGTAACGCAATCAAAACAACAAGTCGCTTTAATCGATAAAAATAAGCATTGCGTGATATATGAAAACCAACATTATCTTTGGCTTCAATTTGGTGAAGTGACCCAATCCTTAATGTTGAAACGTAAACCAGAGCGCCTTTGTTTGTTATATCAACAAATGTTGGCGGTTGTGCATATTCACTTTTCCCCGAAAAAAGTACTCGAATGTGGCTTAGGTGGCGGCAATATTAATCGTTTTTTAAACCATAAATACCCGCAGGCGTTGATTCGTTCAGTAGAGCCCTTGTCTGAGCTTATAGACTGTTATCAACAATATTTTAATCCATTAAAATCTTCTCTCACTATTGAAGTGAACCATGCTGAAATAGTGGTGAATCAAAGCGAAAACCACAGCCTAGATTGGTTGATTTTGGATGTCTATATAGCCGGTGCAGACGCAGAAAGTACCACGCAGTTTTATAATGAAGAATTTTTACAAACTGCAACAAACAAACTCAATCAAAATGCTTGGTTAAGCATTAATTTGCCGGATATCAATGAACCGGAGCTTCTTGATCTTTTACGCTCATTAAGAAAGATTTTCAGTGACAATATCTGGATAGCGAAAGTAGCTGATTGTAAGAATATTATTGTTCATGCCTTAAAAAGTAATGAAGCTAGTCAAAATATCAATCAAAACACATTTAAAACGAATAGATTGTGGCAGGAATTTAAACAAATCGTTTAAAAACCAAACATCAGATAAAGCATTTTAAAAGGATAAACTTTAAGCTAATCGCAGCAATAACCTACATTTCTGAAAATTATGTACTAGTATTAATTGTAATTAAGTCTCTAATAATTAAGGAAAGATTGTGAGTGATAAGTTTATCAAGGATCTCAATAAAGAGTTTACAGACCTAGCTAGTATAAGTAATCGACTAATAGCGTCACTTTTTATCGGTATTGTTCCTTTTTATGCGGGATTATCGGAAGGACACTGGTGGATAGGCTTAATGTTTTCCCTTGTCGCTATCTATACGCTGACTAAAAAAGATGAAGTGGCCTTTAATGAGCTAATACAAAAAACCAAGCAAGATTATGAGAATTCTTGTCGTGATTTAAAGGTGGTGACAGCTGTTGACTCTGAGTTTGATGAAGAAGAGAAAGCGGAAATGATCCCTCTGATCACTTATAAGAAAGACGCACTAAAAATAATGTTGGATATTCATGATGGTTAATACATTATTTAGCTAGCTGCATGTATTATTTCTCTAAAAATATACATGCAATTTTGAAATACATTATAAGCTCTCAGGCTTAGCTTAAGCTGAAAAATATGCCCGCCAAGGTTGCGCTCATCAAATTAGACAACGAACCTGCAACTACCGCTTTAAACCCTAATCGAGCAAGATCATGTCGCCTATTTGGGGCAATAGCACCTAGACCTCCAACTAAAATAGCAATAGCAGATAAGTTAGCAAAGCCGCACAAAGCAAAGGTGATAATTATTTGGCTATGCTCAGAAAACGACTCTTTGACTCCGACAAAGTTAATATAGGCGACAAACTCATTGACGATAAACTTTTGACCAATAAAGCTGCCAGCTTGCAAGGCTTCACCCCATGGAATGCCAATAAGAAACGCAATAGGTGAGAAAACATAACCTAATAAGGTTTCAATGGTGATGCCTTCAAAGCCAAGCAATTCAGTTATGCCTGTAACCATTCCATTCATTAATGCGATTAAGCCTATAAATGCCAACAACATACCACCAACATTAACGGCCAGCTTTATGCCTACTGTTGCACCGGTTGCCGCTGCGTCTATGACGTTAACCGGTTGGTCATCGTGTATTTCTTCATCGTCATCAACAGATTCAATGGGGGTACCCTGTTCTGGTATCATTAACTTTGCCATTAACAATCCGCCTGGGGCAGCCATAAAACTAGCGGCAACTAGGTATTTTAATTCGATACCCAAAGCGGCATAGCCAACCAGAACCGAGCCAGCTACTGATGCTGTACCACCCACCATAATGGCAAATAATTGAGACTCACTCATTCGGCCTATAAACGGGCGAATAACGAGTGGAGCTTCGGTTAAGCCAACGAATATATTAGCTGTAGCCGACATTGCTTCTGGACGACTTATTCTGAGGACTTTTTGTAATGCTCCACCAATAACAGCAATGACCTTTTGCATGACACCTAAATAATATAGAACAGCGATTAGAGAGGAGAAAAAGATAATGACAGGTAAAACTCTTAACGCAAAAATAAAACCGCCTTGACCAAAAACTTCGGTCATTTTTTCACTAACTAAACCGCCGAATAAAAAGCTTATGCCACTTTGGCTACAATCAATAACCCATTGAACGCCGCTCGCCATGGTGATCAATACATCTTGTCCAAAGGGTAAATAAAGCACAAAAGCACCGAAACTCGCTTGAATTGCAAAGGCTAATAATACTGTTCTTTTATTGATTGCACGCCAATCACTCGACAATAATATGGCAAAGGAGAGTAAGCTGATAATTCCTATAAAACCCATGATAATGTTCATTTTTCAACTCTTTGTATTTGTTGTTATTATTGTGTTTAATTAACGATTGAAAACGTTGTGGGCATCAGTTTGTCATATTCAATTGCATTTTTCTAATATAAATAATGGTTATAGGGGGAGGTGTAATTCAAGGTTTCGAGTTGATGATATTTTTAGTAAAAGATAATAATTAGCTATTGCAATTAATAGCATTGTTCAAAAAGGGAATAGTATGTAAAATAATTATTCATTATTTGAATATCATGATCAGCTACCAATGGAAATTTCACAATTAACACGCATTAATATAAATTTATTGGTAACGCTACAAGTATTATTGCAAGAGCGAAATGCGTCTTCTGCCGCAGTCCGGCTCAATTTAAGCCAGTCAACGATTAGCAAAAACTTATCACAACTCAGGCATGTATTCTCGGACCCATTATTTCATCGTATTGCACATGGTCTAGTGCCTACTTCATTGGCACTTGAATTAGAGCCTAAACTTAATGTGGCGATAAGTGCCATCAATGAAATATTTTCACCTTCAGAGTTTGATTTAAAGAAGTACCAAGGCTGCTTTAAAATTTCGATGCAAGAAAGTGCTTTTGAATTCGTCTTCGCAAAAATCATGCAACGAATTTTAGATGAAGCCCCTAACATGCGCATCGACACTTGGTTTAAAGACAGTATCAGCATTGAGCAACTCAGTCTCGGTCGGTTGGACTTTGTCATTATCCCTCATGATATTGGGCAGAAGCCGAATTTAAATAATCAACTGCACAGTGAAGAGTTGTACCGAGATGATTTAGTTTGTTTAGTGCGCAAGGAGAATCCGGTTTTACAGGATAACTGGGATCAGCAGTCGTACTTAAACAGTAAACATATCCATGTTAAAGACAATGAACTTGGAATGCCGATGTTTGATCAGTCGTTATCTAAGTTAGGTCTTCAACGAGATGTGGTGGTACAAGTTCCAGACTTTAACGCCGCGACCAGCTTGTGTTGTCATGCTGATCTTATTTTTACCACCACAGCCAGCTGGGCTGAATCAGTGTTAGCGTCTAATCAACTGGTGAAACTCAGCATGCCTTGCCAATCAGACCCTGTAGTATATTCGCTCATTTGGCATCAACGCAGTGAAACCGATCCTGCGCACACATGGTTGCGATCACAGTTGCTTAATTTGTTTAAGAGTTAATGGTTTACATAACCATCAGCAATAATAAATAAAGCTATTACTATTGATTAAAGCCGCGCAATGGTAATTTTTTAGCTTGTAACCAATTCTCGGTTGCATATTCACATTCACCATCAGTAACATGCAATGTGAAGGCTTGACGAGATTTTGACGAACGATTTGGCGCACTATAGTGAGGTAACAACCCTTGAAAAATTACTAAACTGCCAGCTTTAACTTCAACAGGTTTACCTGATGTTTCAGTTGGCCAGGGGGATTTATCTAATTCGACCATGGTGGTTTGCAAGTCGTGCAAATTGAAACGTTCTCTTAGTGGTCCTAGATGACCTGCGGGTTCAACCCATAAACAACCGTTTTCTAGAGTAGCGTCTTCAACAGCAAACCAAAAAGTAATAACACTTTGCGGGGTAGTAAAAAAGAAACTGGCGTCTTGGTGCCAATTAACAATCCCGCCTATTCTCGGTTGTTTAAATATGTACATTGACTGACGAATTTGCGGAGTTGTCATGCCAATATCAGTTAGGATATCCCCCAATAGCTTTTGATGACTAAAGGTGCTAAAAATGGGGTCGATTTCGTGCAGTGCATGGCCTATTTTGTTGATGCATAAGGCGCGTTCTTGCACAAGCTCTCCTTGCTTGTTGAATGCGTCTTCTTCAAAGAAACATCGGATGTTTTCTGCTGAATCAAGGAAATATAAATCATCACTACGATCATTGTCATTCGTGGTAAAAATATGAGTGGGACTATCTTCAACCCATTGTTCAACCAGATAATTCGCGCGTTGCTTTATTGCCTCTATTTCACTCAAAGGAATGATCTCGTCAAAGACAAGGAAGCCTTGTTCATTAAAGTGATTAATTTGTTCCGTTGACAACATTAACAATATCCCTAGTTTGTGAGTTTACATTCAGCAAGAAGCTTAACTTCTCTTTCATTAAATATAGCACTAACACACAATCTCCAATATTGAATAAATTGAATATTCACTTTTCCAAATTATAATATCAAATGGCGAACTAGCTACTGTATGCTGCGCACATTAATTTTAAACATCTATAGTCAAATAAATAATTTTTATAGCGGAGAAAATATGAAACTGAATTTTCATAAATCACTTTGGGAAGTGCAATGTACAACTGAAGAAGAATTGAGCCATCATTTAGCTGTCATTCAAAAAGAAGGTTATTGTGGTACTGAGTTGTTTTTACCGTTCTATGAAATAGACGTTGATGCAACCTTAAAAGCTCACTCCCAATGTGGATTAGAAATCATTACTGGGATTGCCACTGATGGCGCTAATGTTGAAGAACACTTGGTTAGCCTTCATGAGCAAGTAGCACGGGCGCTGCAATTTTCTCCTACCTTCATCAACTGTCATACGGGACGAGATATATTCAGTTTAAAAGACAATCTTCGTCTATTTGAAGCTGCACTTGAACTAGAGCAAAAGCATAATGTAAAAATTACCCATGAGACACATAGATTTCGACCAACTTTTAGCACGTTTGGTACTGAAAAAATCATAGATGAATTGCCTGAATTGAAACTCAATTTAGATATTAGCCATTGGATGGTTGTACACGAGTCAGACTTGTCTGATCAACAAGAGAGATTGAACAAACTCTTTAAAAATGTGCATCACATACATGGCCGAGTTGGGTATGAAGAAGGCCCGCAAGTGACTAATCCACAAGATGAACGTTGGCAAGAGCATTTAATAAATCATACGAAACTTTGGCAGAAAGTTGTTGATAATGCCGTTTTTCGTGAAGATGATATCCTGACGGTTACCCCAGAATTTGGGCCATTTCCTTACGCACATGTTCATCCTGAAACAGATGAACTACTTACTGACATATGGCAGGCGAATCATTTTATGAAGCAATATTTGTCTCAACAGTTAGTTGTTAATTAAAGTTGCCTATTTGTTTATTTTATTTCTATTAGGCGATGCTCATCAAGGGAGGGGAATGAATCATTATTTATCATATTTCCTCTTTCGATGATAAGCCATCGTTTACCAATTTGTATTAAAACATGTTGACATTAGTGGCTAGGCACTACATATTATTAAAGTACATGGAGTTTTATGTATTACCAATGGGATGGTATCTAATTTTAAATTGTAAAGTTTTTATCGAATAAATTGATTCGATAATTATTATTTTCAAAATGAGATACCTATGCAAAAATTGGAAGTTAACCAACTTGAAGTTGGTATGAAAGTTGTAAAACTCGATAGAAAATGGTTCGATACGCCGTTTATCACCCATAATTTCGTAATAAAATCTGAAAAGCAGCTAGTTCAATTACGTAATAGTTGTGATTTTGCCTTTATTGAACAGAATCTTATTGTTCCAGTACCTGACACTAACTTTATTCCCTATGCAAGCCAGAGGAAAGCTGGCATTCGTGTGATTTCTAGGTCGTTCAAACTGTTAAATGCTGTTTTTGTTGATTTAGAAAACAGTTCCTATCTCAATTCTTATAAAGTTCAGTTAATTGTTCATAATCTAACTGTTCAAGTTCTTTCTGACTCTAAGACCTATGAATATTTAAATATAATCAAAAGTGATGCTCCATGCATCGCCCAAAAGTCGGTGCGGGTGCTAATTCTTTATTTAACGCTCTGTAAATATCTAGGAATAAAAAAAGATAAGTTGTTGCACCTAGGCTGTGCCGCGCTACTGCATGATGTGGGGATGGTCTGTTTGCCCATTGCTTATGATAAGCCTGATGAACTCACACAAATAGAAAAAAAATATTTAGTTACTCATACGAGCCTTGGAGTAAAACTTATAGAAAAAACATCTGGATTTCCCAGTATTGTGAGCAAGACTATTAAGTCGCATCACGAACATTACAACGGTTCTGGTTATCCATCTGGTCTTTCCAAAAGGAATATCAACTTATACTCCAGAATGCTTACATTAGTTTGTACCTACGAAGC
>MAAB01007809.1_pt1 | contig 11344 bp, 4 predicted proteins | sample 1115991 | NCBI WGS metagenome assembly MAAB01 (sample SAMN04961124, study PRJNA320927) | seawater metagenome | isolation source: sample BD02T18 sea water enriched with oil for 18 days | place: USA:Gulf of Mexico | collected 2013-07-27
AAAGAGAGCACATGAAAGAGAGCACATGAAAGAGAGCACATGAAAGAGAGCACATGAAAGAGAGCACATGAAAGAGAGCACATGAAAAATATCACACTTTTACTTGCCGACGATCACGACCTGTTTCGTCAAGGCCTTAGTAGCTTGTTACTCAGCAGCCCGCACTTAGAAATATTGGCGCAGGTCGACGATGGCAATAAAGCCTTACAAGGCATAAAGCGACACCAGCCCGACGTGGCTCTGCTCGATATGACCATGCCCGGTATGACGGGCTTGCAAGTATGCCGTGAACTGCAGCAGCTGGGTTTACCTACTAAAGTCGTCATTCTTACCATGCATGACGATTTATTACTCGCCCAAGAAATTCTGCAATCAGGTGCCAGTGGCTTTGTACTTAAAGACAATACTTTTGACGAAGTCATCGATGCGATTAACTGTGCCAACCGAGGTGAGGTTTATATATCTCCCTCGATGAGTGAACGTCTGACTCAGAGTGAAGACAAGATTTTACCCTTGTCAGCGCGGGAGCTAGATGTTCTACGCATGCTTGCCGAAGGCATGACGGTGAAGTATATTGCTGCGCAGCTAGACGTTAGCACTAAATCAGTAGACACTTACCGCCAGCGCTTGCTAAAAAAACTGGATGCAAAAAATTCGGCGCAGTTGATTCAATACGCCGTGAGACGGTCGTTGATCTAAACACCTTAATAAAGTTCGTTAGTGGCAGTTGATCCTCTGGAAATGGCTGAATCGTTCAACGTTACCCCTAAAAGTAAAAAATAGTAAATAAGTGCTGTTTGTCAGGTAATTACCCGACAGACAAGGGCTTTTGGGGAGGGTATGCTCGCTCGTCAGAAATTATCACTACTTCTCTTGGCGAGAAGCTTGTTTGAGGAGTCTGTTATTTACCACTGCACTTCTTGAATTATTCATTTACAGACTTGAATCGACACATAATAAAAGGGAATACAATGAAATGCCTCACAGGCTCAGCTTATGCCTAAGCTGAGCCTACCAGACTGCAGCCAACTAGTGGTGTTTTTTACCGGCCTGTCGGGCTCGGGCAAGACCACCCTGTCTGATCTATTAGTAGAATCTTTCAAATCCGCAGGTAATAGCGTTACCCATATAGATGGGGATGTGTTGCGTGGCATGCTATCGAGTGATTTAGGCTATTCCAAGGCAGACCGTGAGTTAAACCTGCAACGCGCCGCCTATGTGAGTGGTGAAGTAGTGGCCCATGGAGGCACGGTGGTTTGTGCCATGATCGCCCCCTATCAGCAAGCGCGTCAGCAAGCGCGGGACTATATACAGAGTAAGGGTGGGCGCTTTATTGAAGTCTACCTGAATACGCCGTTATCCATTTGCGAAGCTAGAGACCCGAAGGGAATGTACGCCAAGGCGCGACGCGGTGAGATTCAAGATTTCACGGGCATAGACAGTCCCTTTGAGGCACCACAATCCCCCGATATCACCATCAATACAGCCGAGCAGTCGGAACAGGCTTGCTTGCAGCAGCTGCTAGAAGCCATAAACACAATAATTAAACAGAATGAAATCCATTCATATACTGAGCAGGCGAAATGACTGAATCCACTCAAAAAGTTCACTTTATATCGGGTCTTCCCCGCTCAGGTTCTACCCTGTTATCCGCACTGTTATGCCAAAACGAGCAATACCATGCGGATATGTCTAGCCCCGTGGCAGGGCTTATGTCGAGCTGCCTGGAGCAGATTGGTGCAGGGGGCGAGTTCTATAGTTTCTTTGATGATGAAAAACGCCGCCATCTTAGCCGAGCGATCTTTGATTCTTATTATCACGACAAGCAAGACAAAGACATTATCTTTGATACTAACCGTATCTGGACAGCGCGGATGCATCAGCTGGTCGAGCTGTATGGCGATTTCAAAATGATCTGCCTAGTACGCAACCCCGCTTGGGTGATGGACAGTTTTGAACGCATCTATCGCAAAAACCCCTTTGACTACTCTCGCATGTTCAATGCAGATAATCGTCAAACCGTATATTCCCGTTGTGAATCCATGATGAGCGCGAGTGGCACCACAGGCAGCGCATGGACAGCTTTAAAAGAGGCTTATTACGGCGAGCACTCAGAACGTTTGCTGCTAATCGACTACGATATTTTGACTCGCTTTCCCAAGCGCACCATGAAACTAATTTATGAGTTTATTGGCGAGCCTGAATTTAAGCACGACTTTGACAATGTAGAGTACAGCGCTGGAGAGTTTGACCAGCAATTGGGTGTTAAAGGCTTACACGATGTGAAAAAGAAAGTGGAATTCAAGCCAAGACAAACCGTATTACCCCCGGAGCTATTTGCTAAATATAGCGAGATGGCTTTTTGGCAAGATAAAACCGGCACCTCGGCGAGCATTATCGCACCGAAGTAAACGCAATATTCAACGCTAAAGAAATAATAAAAAGCTGGTATTAATAGCCGGTAAAAAGAGCAAAAGGCACACAATGAAAAAAACTATACTCAGCACCGCTATGGCTGCATTACTTCCTCTAGCAGGAACGGCGTTTGCAAATACTGCCGGTTCCTATGCGGGTGGCTCTTATCGCCCACAAAGGCAGGGTGCTGCCCCCGGCTTAGTTACCTCTTCCTTGGATGGTTTAAATACGGTGCAGCGTCGTGCTAAGGCTGAACCCACTGTTACTGACCTAGATACGCTTAATGCGGATAGCCTGGAATTAACTGCTTTAAGCCCCGTTTCTGAGTTGGTTGTTGTCGATGCTTCTGTGCCCGATAAGCACTTGTTCTATAGCCAGCTAAAGCCTGGGCAGAAAATACTAGAAATAAAGTCAGATGTGGATGGTCTGAAGCAGCTGACTTCTGCCTTGAATGAATATCAGCATTTGGATGCCTTGCATATTATCTCCCATGCCGAATCTGGTGTACTGCACTTAGGTAATAGTAAAATTGATTCTCAGCGTTTGACGGACGAAGTTAGTCTGTTTAGCACCCTGAATTCTGCTCTTAAACCGGGTGCGGATATACACTTCTATGGTTGTGATCTTGCTGCGGGTATACAGGGCGAAGAGTTCCTAGATATTGTGCAAGGTAATACTCATGCCGATATCGCTGCATCTAACAATTTAACGGGTAATGCTGATAAAGGTGGTGACTGGGAGTTAGAAATTCAGCGTGGTCAGATTGATTCAAACAGGCAGTTTTCGGCATTGGCCCTGAAAGATTTTAGTGATGTACTTGCCTATAGCGGCACGATTACGATGGCTGGTTTTTCTTATGCATATTTTGCTGAAGCAATCTATACGGTCGGCGGTAGTTATAACTTTAGGATAAAATCCGATACCGGCAATGCCAACGATTTGTGGGGTTATAATTTTAAGAATATCTATGTAAATGCGGGTGGTGGCCAATCGCTTACTTCTGTGGATATGGACTTTACTGGTGGGGAGTCTTTTGACGCTACATCTTTATATTTAAAGAACTGCCAAGGATCAAACCAAACGTTTCGGGTAACCTCCGATAAAGGCGGTTCAGTCGATTCAAGTTCTCTTGCCGACCTAGCTGGTCAAACACTGAATTTCAGCGGAGCTCAGTGGGAGGGTGTTACTAAAGTGACACTTCAAATGGCTGGCGGGGGTACATTGGCTTGTACGCATTTTGATAATTTGGTGGTTGCGAATGTAGCTGCGCCAAATGCGACCCCTGTCGCCACTGCTCCTTCCGCCCCTACAGTATCTGAGGATGCTACTAACGTAGCCCTTGCGGATACCATTCAAGTGGCCGACACCGATGCTGGTGATACGCAAATCGTCACTTTCACTATCACAGGTGGCACGCTAACGACGGGTACCGGCGGCATCATATTTGGCGGCGGCGGCAATGGCTCTGCCAGCTTTACTGCCCAGGGTAGTTTGACGAATATAAACACAGCACTGGACGCGGCAACATTTTCCTCCACGGCTGACTTAAATGGAAGCAATGCGGGAACCATTGCCTTTAAATCTAATGATGGCTTTATAGACTCGAACACTGCGTCGGTCAGTTTTAATATAACCTCTGTCAATGATGAGCCGAGCTTTACCAAAGGCGGTAATGAAACTCTTCTTGAAGATTCCGGATTCCAAATCGTTAATAGCTGGGCCACTGCTTTAAATAAAGGCGCGACGGATGAAAGCAGTCAGACTTTATCTTTTGCGCTTACAAACGATAATAATGGCTTATTTAGTTCGCAGCCTGCTATTAGTGCTGCGGGCCAATTAACGTATACGCCAGTATCGGGTGCGAATGGTGCCTCCACGGTAAGCATAGTGCTTACGGATGATGGTGGCACAGCAGGTGGGGGGGACGATACTTATACTACCCAGACATTCACTGTAACGGTACACGCCGTTAATGACGAACCCAGTTTTACCAAAGGCGCAAACCAGTCTGCTCTTAATACAGCAGGCGCTCAAACGGTAAGCGGTTGGGGCACTGCGCTGAGTAAAGGGCCAGCGGACGAAGGTGGCCAGAGCTTAACCTTCACGCTGTTGAATGATAATAACGCCTTGTTTAGCGCCCAACCTGCGATTGATGGCAGTGGCAATCTGACTTACACCCCGGCAGCGAGCCAGAGTGGTGTTGCCAATGTGAGTATTACCTTAAGGGATGATGGCGGAACTGCTGATGGCGGCGATGATACCTTTGCCGCTCAAGTATTTACGATTACTGTGAATGCCGCAGCACCAACGATAACGAGTGCTACTTACAATGGATCAACGGGCGCTTTAGTTGTTTCGGGTACTAACTTTGCAGTCAATGCTGGTGGTAGCGATGTTGATGTATCTGATCTAACCCTCACGGGTGAGGACGGTTCTGCTTATGCATTGACCGATTCTGCAGATGTGAATATCACCTCTGGCACAGCCTTTAGCGTGAACTTGTCAGTCACTGACAAGCTGGCGGTTAACGGCTTATTAAATAGAAACGGTACGGTGGCTGATACAGGCACGACCTATAATCTTGCCGCTGCCGATGACTTTATAACCAATGTTACAGCTGGGGATACAGCTGATTCAACGAATGCAATAACGGTATCAAACGTAGTTACTCCCACTTTGACTAGTGCCACCTATGATGCGTCCACCGGTGTTTTTGTGGTCACGGGGGCTAATTTTGTCTCCAAGGTTGGGGCGAGCAATGATGTGGTGAATAGCCAATTTAGGCTCTTTGGAGAGTCTTCAAATAGTCGTCTATTAACGACAAGTGATGTAGAGGTTACATCAGCTACACAGTTTACCGTCACGCTGAACGCTTCGGATAAAACAGCCGTTAATTTATTTACTGATAGGAACGGATCGCAGGCTTCTGATTTTGCTACAAATTATTATTTTAGTGCGGCTGATGACTGGATGGCGGCAGGGCCTCCTTCTCTTGACATCGCTGACTCGGTAACGCTGTTTACAGTTTCAGGTATTGCTGATTCGGATGGTAGTTTAACAGCGTCAGCTATCGTTACCGAGCCAGTAGGCTTGGGTACAACGGTGACTAGCTCAGGCGCAGCGGTAGATCTGTTTGACTTTACCTTAACCGATGGCGGCGCGGCAGATGGCCTGGCCATGACGGTCTCTCAAGTAGTGTTGAATGTGTCAGGCACCAGTACCGATACCGAGCGTGGCCAGATCACTTGGAGCCTTAACGGTAACGATGCCAGTAACGTAACGGGAAGCTATAGTGCGGTGGCAAATACGGTTACCTTCTCAGGTTTATCTATTTCTATTGCCGATAATACGAGTGAAACCTATACCGTTAATGGCTTTTTCAATAACAATACTAACATCACAGAAGATCTCACTGTCATCCTCAGCATAGATGGTGATACTGACCTTACCGTCGGTAGCGGTACACAAATGGCTGCGACGACTCCTATTACAAACGTTTCAGGAACGACTTTAGATGTTGCAGCGACTACCTTGTCATTTACCACTCATCCAGCGGGTTCGGTCTCCGGTTCTGCATTAACCACTCAACCAGTGGTTACTGCACGTGATGCAGCAGGCAATACCGATGTTGATTTCACTGAAGTAGTGACCTTAACGGAAGCCAGTGCAGGCACGCTTAGTAGTAATACTAAGACGGCGGTGGATGGTGTGGCCACGTTCACAGGTTTAGCATTTACGGCAATAGCAGATCAAGAGGGCTTCACCTTAACGGCGAATGATGTTGATGGCACAGGTTCAAATTTACCGACTGTAAATGCTAGTTCGGTATTTTCTGACGTAGTCGCAATTCAGTTAGTATTTACCACGCAACCTGCAGGCTCGGTATCAGGCAGTGCACTAACGACACAACCAGTTGTGACGGCGCGTGATGCTAATGGCATCACTGATACAGGCTTTACAGAAACCGTTACCTTAACCGAAGCCAGTGCAGGGTCGATTACGAGTAATACGGCCGGATCAATCTCTGGCGTAGCAACCTTCTCAGGGGTCGTGTATACCGCAACCGCTGACCAGCAAAGCTTTACCCTGACCGCCAATGATCAAGATGGAATTGATACCGATATATCGACTACGGACGCGAGTGCAGTGACTTCGGATGTTATAGCAACCAAGCTAGTCTTTGATACTCAGCCTGCACCATTAATAGTGACTTCAGGTACGGCGACCAGCTTCACTACCGTTCCTGTTATTAGCGCTAAAGATGCTAATGATGTGGTTGATACGGGCTATACCAATACTATAGATATTGCCGAAATCAACGGTGCAGGTTCTGCATTGATTAGTGGCACAGGTGATAGTGATGGAGATGCCGCAACAGTTAGCCTTACTCCGGTATCAGGTGTTGCCACCTTTACCGCTTTGCAGGCTACTTATACGTTGGGAGGGGCCTCCAGCGAAACCTTTAATTTACAGGTAAGCTCCAGTTCATTATCAATAGCAACCAGTAGTCAGTTCACGGCTGAGTTGCCAGCACCGGATCCTGCAATTACCAGTGCAGCCTATGATGGCGGAACTGGCGTATTAACGGTCACAGGTACTAATTTTGTAGCTAATAGCGGCGCAGACAATGATGTCGATACTTCCTTGTTAACGATTATCGGACACGCAGGAAATACGCGCAGTTTAACCGCAGCAGCGGATGTAGAAATCACTAATTCGACAACTTTCTCAGTGACCTTGAGTGGTGCAGAGAAAGATGCTGTGGACTTACTTCTGAACAAGGTAGGCAGTGCAGCGGATGATGCAACGACTTATAATTTGGCCGCCGCTGAAGACTGGATGCCAGGAGCTCTTGTGGCATCAAATATCGCTGATTTAACCGGTAACGGCATTATTGTTAGTAACCCAGTGGACACGGTTAAGCCAAGAGTAATCAATGTCTCTTCTAGTAGTGGGATGACAAGCAGTATCGTGGGCGACTTCATTCCGGTTGTGATTACTTTTAGTGAGAACGTGGTTATTACAGGTACGCCACAGATTGAATTAGAAACCGGTGCTACAGATCATTTAGTGGATCGTGTCGGGCCTTCTTCTGGTATTAGTGCTCTTAAATTTGATTACCAAGTTCAAGTGGGTGATATCAGTGCGGATTTAGCTTACAAGGCGATTAACTCTTTAACGCTGAATGGCGGTACGATCAAAGACAGTGCGGGGAACAATGCGGTATTAACCTTGCCAGTCCCTGGCGCAGCAGGTTCTTTAAGCGCTAATAAAAACCACGTAGTCGATGGCATTGTACCGACTGTTGCAATTACTGGAGTACCCACGAACAGCAATACTGCATTTACAGCGACTTTTACTTTCAGTGAGGTCGTAACAGGTTTGTTTGAAAGTGAAATTATTGTCGGCAATGGTGTGCGAAGTTCCTTTAGTGGGTCGGGTAAGGTTTATACGGTCACAGTAACGCCTCAAGCGGAAGGTAATGTTACTGTTGGACTGAACCCTGGCAGTGTTATAGACGTGACAGGAAATACCAATGCTGCTCCTGTTTCTGCGGCTAGCAACTACGATATTACAAAACCTACTGTTACCATTAGCGGAGTACCTGCGAATAGTAATGCTGCGTTCACATCGACCTTCACCTTTAATGAGGCCGTGACCGATTTTGATGCGACAGATATTACTTTGGCTAATGCGACGAAGGGCGTATTTACAGCAATAAGTTCTACGGTTTATACCTTGATTGTTACGCCTACAGGCGCAGCGGTTACTATTGATGTTACTGCAAACAGCGCAATTGATGTGGCTAATAATGGTAATGTCGCGGCACCGCAAGCGACGAGCACTTTTGATAATACGGCACCGCGAGTCAGTAATATCTTCCGTGCCATCCCAACAAGCTCTCCAACAAATGCAGACAGCCTGACTTGGACTATTACGTTTAATGAGGTTGTTAATAATCTGGATGTGACAGACTTTGAGGTGACGGGTACAACAGCTACGGTACAAAGCATTAATAAGATAGGCGAATCTAATTATAATGTAACCGTATCCGGTGGCGATTTGGCTAGCTTCAATGGCACTGCGACTCTTGTCATTGCCAGCGGCCACAACCTAAAGGATAGGGCGGGTAATGCATTAACAAATCTAGTACCGACGCACCTGAATATATTTAGCTTTGTAGTGGATAATACCGCTCCAACACTTACCTTAAGTGCACCCAGTGAAATCAGCACAAAAAGCGGTCCAATCACCTATACGGTGACCTATAGTAATGCAGATAATATTACGCTGGCGCTCGGCAATATCACATTGAATAAAACCGGTAGTGCTGTGGGTACCCTAGCTTTGAGTGGTACTGGTAATACTCGCACTGTAACCATTAGTGGTATTAGCGGTGACGGTACTCTTGGGATTTCTATTGCTGCGAATACAGCCAGTGATGACGCGGGTAATAATGCCGCGGCGGCAAATTCAGCCACCCTTACAGTCGCCTCCAATCAGGCTGGCACCATCAACATTAGCGGTAAGACAATAGTTGGCGAGTCTTTGACTGCTGCGGTTACCGATGCTGATGGTTTGACGAATGTCACCATCACTTATCAGTGGACGTCGGGTGGCAACAGTGTCGGCACCAATAGCAACAGCTACACGCTGCAAGCCAGTGATGTGGGAAAAACCATTAGTGTTAATGCCCAATACAGTGATCAAGGTGGTGCAGCGGAGAATATTAATTCTACCGCGACAGCAGCGATCATCACCGTTCAAACCGATGCGGTTAACCGTATATCCAGCACCGCTAACCAAGCTGGTGGTACACCGCCCACGGTAGATGACTATAAAACCGCAGGTATTAGTGATGTGTCGGATGCTGTACTGACTCGTATTTTGCCACTGATCAACAGTGCAGTAGCGCGCCAAGGTGATTCGGCGGATGTTGATAGCGAGAGTAAATTGCAGACTTTGGTGAATACGATTCTTGAAGGTCAGGATAACGATGAAGACGGTTTACCCAACATGGTGGAAGGCACTGGCGATACCGATAACGATGGTACAACCGACCGTGAAGATACTGACTCTGATAACGACGGTGTGGCTGATCAACTGGAAGTGCGTTTGACCCTAACCGATAGCGACAGTGACGGCATTATTGATCTGCTGGATGCGGATGTGGGCAACGATGGTGAGGTTGATACTAGTAAGGTGGATGCCAACTTTGACGGTGTCGATGACGCACTGGATTCTATGGCGGAGTTAATTGCTAAGGCGATTGCTGATATTCAGGCGGCTCCGAGCTCCAATGGTGAAGTTGATTTACCGTTTAAGCAATTTAACCAGGATCAGGATCAACGCCCTAACCATCTGGATCTGGATACGGATAACGATGGCATTATGGATGTTGTGGAATCTGGCCTGAGCGATACCGATGGCGATGGAAAACTGGATACTGGCGATGCTGTGATTACCGATGGTAGTAAGTTATTAGATGGTGACGCAGACTCTTTGCCTAATATGTTGGAAGTTAAAAGTGACGGAATCAGTTTTGACTTAAGTGTTAATGGCTTGCCAGATACTTTGGACACAGATGCCAACGGTATTCTAGATAGCACCATCGATATGGATCGCGATGGCATTATCGATAGTGTTGATAATGCGGTAGGTGCTCAGGGTACTCTGCCAGATGTGGATAAAGACGGCATTCCTAACCATGCAGATACCGACGACGATGGCGATGGAATTCCTGATGTGGATGAGAACTCACAGCAGCAATACTTTACCGGTAAAGACGCCGATGCGGATGGTATTGATGACGGCGTAGATCAGAGTATTAATGGTGTACTTGATGGTGAAGACGTCAATAAAAATGGTGTACGCGATGATCGTGAATTATCCGATATGGATAACGATGGTATTGCCGATCATCTGGATGCAGACAGCGATAATGATGGGATTCAAGATGGGCAGGATATTGTGATCAATGTTGGGGATGATGTTAAATCAGAAGGTGCTGGAGCAATGAATGTCATGATGATGTTGTCGCTATTGTTATTGTCAGCTCTTCGTTATTCACGCGGTGTATTACGCACAAGTGCTGTAGTGCTGTTATGGCTGAGCTCGACGATCAGTCATGCGCAGAGCTGGCAAGTGAATCTAGGGTTGGGTCAATCCAGCCTAGAGCCGGAGTTGGCAAACGGTTTGGATACCGATGAGGGCGGTGATAGGGCTGTGCAATTGGGATTGGGCTATCGTATTTCTTCTGATTTGCTGGTTGAACTGCGTTATTCCGACTTGGGGAAGACAGACATTCGTGGAAGCCAAGGACACTCAACACTGGGCTACAAATCATGGGCGCTGGATACCAAGTATCAACTGCCCTTATTGCAAGGCACTGTTTGGTCGCCGTACGTATTGGGTGGTATTTCTATAAACCAATTACAAGCTGATGACCTTAGCCTAGAAAAGAAAACTGACCCAGGCTTGATGTTGGGAGCCGGCATCAGTTATCGCTTTCAGGAGTTCCAATTGAACAGCGAGCTGATTCGTTACAGCGATGATATAGCCGGCTGGTATATGGGAATTCAAAAAGATTTCTAGTGAATGAAATCTTATAGTTAAACCTATAGTTAAACCTATAGTTAAACCTATAGTTAAACCGTTACATAAAAAGAGCTTGTTCAAACTGAACAGGCTCTTTTTTTGTCTGTTATTTCAAAGGCCTCCTTATGCCTATAACTTTTTAAAACCCAGCAATCAACTCCTCAGCACTAGCCACCTGCGCATAAGCAAACCCCAACCCAGCCATAAACGCCGCCTGAACCTGAGCCGCAGGCACGGTCACCCCATTAAACTCAACATCCAACGTCGCACACGCATCATGGGCCACCGCACACTCATAACCCAAATCAGCAGCCGCACGCGTTACCGCATC
>MAAB01034875.1_pt1 | contig 11342 bp, 9 predicted proteins | sample 1115991 | NCBI WGS metagenome assembly MAAB01 (sample SAMN04961124, study PRJNA320927) | seawater metagenome | isolation source: sample BD02T18 sea water enriched with oil for 18 days | place: USA:Gulf of Mexico | collected 2013-07-27
GTTTTTGGATCAGGCGCTTTACGCGAACCTGTTATAAATTCAACGGGGGTTCCACCTGCAGACAATACCAATTCTTTAAATTCGTTAGGGTCCTCGCGGTTATCCCCTTCCGGAAAATCGATATGTACTAGAATGGCGATGTCGCTAGCTTTACTGCCAGCTTCGGGGCGATCAAAAAACAATAGAAATACCTAATGTAGTAGTCTATAAATTTAGACTCGGTAGATAAAGTCGACTGCGCACAATTTATTATTAATAGTTACTAATAATAACTATGCACAGCACTAACTTATTTACTCAGCTTTTTATTCAGTTTCGTCTTCTGGAGTTTCAACTTGCAAACGAACTGGACGGCTAGGAACTACCGTAGAAATCGCGTGCTTGTAAACCATCTGGCTCACTGTATTTTTCAATACAATAACGAACTGATCAAACGATTCAACCTGGCCTTGCAGTTTGATACCGTTTACCAAAAATATGGATACAGGAATGCGCTCTTTACGTAGTGCATTCAAGTAAGGGTCTTGTAGCGAGTGCCCTTTTGACATGTTCTTCTCCTTCGAAGAATTTGCTGTCCAGTATGCGGACAGTCAGAAGTAAAATAATTAATAACAACGTTTTGCTGATATAGCCGATTAAATACACCAAGACGAATAATAAATCACAGATTGGTATGACCAATAGTGATATTCTTGACTGAATTATAGTCAAAAATCCAAATTCGGTTAATAAACGTACTACGTGAGTGAGCAAGTGCTCTACTTAATAGATTATGGGTTAAATATGGCGGTCTATCGCAGTATTTTCAAGGCACTTTGCAGAAGATTTGGATCTTCTGTGTCCAGCCAGTTCAAATCAGGCCAACTTCTAAGCCAAGTAATCTGCCTTTTGGCTAATTGACGCGTCGCTATAATGCCACGCTCAACCATTTCATCGTAGTCGATTTCACCTTGTAAATACTGCCAAACTTGCCGATAACCGACGCAACGAATCGACGGTAATTCTTCGTGAAGATCCTCGCGAGCAAACAGCATCTTCACTTCTTCAACAAAGCCTTGCTTCATCATAATTTGATAACGCTGAGCAATGCGTTTATGCAGCGTTTTTCGCTCTTTTGGCATGACGGCAAAACTTATTACGTCATAAGGTAAAGGCTGCTCTTCTTGCTCATCCCAAAACTGAGTCATTGTTTTACCGCTGACTTCAAATACTTCTAATGCACGCTGAATTCGTTGTGAATCCATCGGCTTTAAACGTTCTGCCGCAACAGGGTCAATTCCTGCTAGCTTCGCATGCATATGAGGCCAACCAAACTCTTCACCTTGAGCCAATAAACGCTTGCGAACTTCTTCATCCGCTTTGGGCAATTGTGCAGCGCCATCACGTAAGAATTTGAAATACATCATGGTACCGCCAACCAATAACGGTACTTTACCTTTGGTAGTAATATCCGCCATCTCTCGTAAAGCATCTTCACGGAAATTGGCTGCAGAATACACTTCTGCTGGATCGATCAGGTCAATCAAGCGATGGGGGGCACGAGCCTGCAACTCAGCATCCGGCTTTGCGGTGCCGATATTCATATCCTTATAAACCAATGCAGAATCGACACTGATAATTTCACAGTTGTAATTTTCGACCAGATCAATAGCTAATGCTGTCTTTCCTGAGGCTGTTGGCCCCATGAGGAAAATAGCAGGCGGTAGCTTATTAGCGGTTGATGAGTGTGGGGAGTTAGCGGAAGAAGTCACTTATCGGCCTCGCAAAAATAATTTATCTAGATCCGACATGCTCATCTGAGTCCACGTCGGGCGACCATGGTTACACTGGCCGCTGCGCTCGGTATCTTCCATGTCGCGTAACAAGCCGTTCATTTCTGGTAGCGTTAATTTGCGGTTGGCACGCACACTGCCATGACAGGCCATGTTCCCGAGTATTTCATTACGGTGTGCTTGAATTCGATCCGAACTGCCATGTTGCATCAAGTCAGCCAGCATATCCGTCACTAACCGTTCTGTTTCGGCTTGCTGTAAAATCACCGGAATTTGGCGAATCATAATGGATTCGGGCGATGCTCGCTGTAATAGCACACCAAAGCGTTCGAACTCATCAGCGAATTGCTCTGCCGCATCTGCTTCACCTTCAGAAACACTGATCGTGATCGGCACTAATAGCGGCTGACTTTGAACATTCTGGTGATCAACGGCGATTTTTAAGCGCTCATAAGTAATGCGTTCATGTGCGGCGTGCATATCCACAACGACCAGACCATGTTCATTTTGCGACAAAATATAGATGCCGTGTAACTGAGCAACTGCAAATCCTAATGGCGGTATATCTGATTCTTGCGGCTGATTATTTTCAACCTGCACGGTCACAATTTCACCGGTCTCTGGATCGACTCTTTCTTCTGTCGTTACAACATTAGCACCGACATTTAAAGGTTGTGATAGCGCTTGATAGGCATTGAGATGCTCTTGCACACCTGCTGGACTATTGGTTTGACCTAATCGCTGCCCAGTCATTGGGTTGCGGCCAGGCAATAAACTCATGCGCGTTTGTTCGCTGAACTCACCGGCTTGGATCCCTGTGACCCGCTGCTGGCTATTGGCCATTAAAGCTGGGCTTGTCAATCCAGAAGTCTCAGCGGCTAATACACCAGAGCCTTGCAGACTGGTGGGTGCTGATTGGTGATCAGGACGAACATCGGCCAACGCTTTGTGCAAAGTTCGGAATAAATAATCATGCACTAAGCGACCATCACGAAAACGTACCTCGTGCTTCGTCGGGTGTACGTTCACATCGACTAAAGCAGGATCAACTGTTAGATATAAAACAAACGCTGGCTGGCGGCCGTGATACAAAACGTCTCGATAAGCCTGCTTAATCGCATGAGCAACCAACCTATCTCGCACAACTCGACCATTAACAAAAAAGTATTGCATGTCTGCCGCACTACGAGAAAAAGTCGGCAAGCCAACCCAGCCTGTCAATTCTAATCCGGCCGCTTCGGCATCGATATGCAGAGCGGCGTCAATAAATTTAGGACCCAGTAAAGCAGCAACACGCTTTTCTTTATCAATATTCCGAATGGCTGGGCGTAGTGAATGAATCACTTTCTGATTATGACGCAAGCTGAATGCAACATCGTAGCGGCTTAGCGCTAAGCGTTTAAAATATTCATCAACGTGATTAAATTCGGTTTTTTCTGTGCGTAAAAATTTTCGTCTAGCAGGGGTATTAAAAAATAAATCCCGTACTTCTAATGTTGTGCCTTTAGGATGCGCAGCAGGTTTAATACTCGCCGCCATCTCACGACCTTCAACTTCAACTTGCCAAGCTTGCTCTGCTTCGCCTTCTTCTGGCGCTGTCGCAGAAGTCATCGTTAAACGAGATACCGAACTAATCGATGCCAGAGCTTCGCCGCGGAAGCCTAAGCTGCTCACCGCTTCTAAGTCATCTAAGGTGCTAATTTTACTCGTCGCGTGACGACTCAACGCCAAAGGTAAATCGTCTTTTGGAATGCCATGGCCATCATCACGAATTCGCAATAACTTAATGCCACCTTGCTCGACATCTATTTCAATACGAGCAGCACCCGCATCTAAAGAGTTCTCAACTAGCTCCTTAATAATATTGGCAGGACGCTCTACAACTTCACCAGCCGCAATTTGGTTTGCTAGGCGCGGTGATAATAAATGAATTCTTTTCATACTAGAATGAGCCTAACTCGCCGGCAGCTTTATTCGCTGACCAACTTGAATACTGTTATTTTTAATGCCGTTTAAGCGACGAATATTCGCGACGGTTGTTCTATTTTTTTCAGCAATATCCGATAGCGTATCGCCACGTTTGATCGTATAACGCATTGAGCGATTTTTCTTTGAGACAGCCGTTTTACTTATCGATTTTCTTGTAGGCGTAGTCGATGCGACTGTTGATTTCCCACCATTCTTTTTCCAAGCAACGTAGCTTCCTTCGGGTGGTTCGTTATAGAAATAACCTGTTAAACCATAGAATATTTCTCGCGCCATTTTTTTCTGATAGCTAGAGGTCGCTAATTTTTTAGCTTCTCCAGGATTAGAGATAAATCCAGTTTCAATTAAGAGTGCTGGGATATCGGGCGCTTTTAATACCATAAAGGCGGCCTCGCCTACATGCTTTTTATGCAGACGTGAAATTTTATCCATCCGCTTTAAAATCATTTTCCCCACAGCCAAACTTGAGCCACGCGTCGCGGTCATGGACAAATCCAATAAGGTCATTGCCACATGATCATCTTTATCATCGAGGCTAACCCCACCCACTAAATCAGCTTCATTTTCTTTTTGAGCTAAATAACGTGATTCTTCGCTGGACGCGCCGCGCTCTGACAAAACAAAAACTGAACTACCGTGAGCCTTTGAATTTTTAAAAGCATCCGCGTGAATTGATATAAACAAATCTGCGTTGGCGTCACGCGCTTTACGTGTTCTTTCTCGTAATGGAATGTAATAATCACCGGTACGAGTTAGATAAGGTTTATAGCCAGGTTCTGCCTTTAACAAAGCCGCTAGCTTCTTTGCGATTTTTAAAACAACAACTTTTTCTTTTGTACGTCGATAACCCACTGCTCCCGGGTCTTCACCACCATGCCCGGCATCAATAGCAACGATGATGTCTCGCTTATTATGTGCCACTTTATCGGCAACCGTTTTCACGGTAACCACAGATTCAATAGATCGCTGATTTTTCTCAAAGAGATCAACGACTAAACGATGGTGTGGGTAGATTTTATTAGGCACAAGTATTGAACTTTTAGGATTAACATCCGCGCGCAACTGAAAAACTAACCGTAAGTCTTTATTTTTTTGTCTCCCTGTACGTAACTTTGTCACTAACGTACTGGCAAGGTCGACTTCATCAACACGCGGTTTAAATTGAGCATTACCTCCCAGATCGATGACTAATCGATAAGGGTTTTCTAAGGTAAATATTTTATGCTGGTGAGGTTTGGATAAATCAAAAACCAAACGCGTATTATTAGGTGATTGCCATACTCGCACACCACTAACATCAGCAAATGTTTGATGGCTTGTGCTAAATAAAATCAGCAAGAAAAATATTTTTTTTATTATTATCATTATACTTCTATTTTATTTAGTTGTTCACACCAGGCCAAGCCCTGTTCGGTAGAAGCCTGCCACGTTAATTGGCGACCGTCTTTAATATCTGCAATGGATAATACCAAATCGGCAGCGGGTAAAAACCCCAATCCTTTATCTGCCCATTCCATTAAGCATAAGTGAGCACCTTCTAGGTAATCACGCATACCCATAAATTCTAATTCTTCTGGATCAGCCACTCGATAAAGGTCAAAGTGACAAACCGTTAAAGGTTTCTTTTGAGCCGCGATGACGTCGTAAGTTTCAACCAAGGTATAAGTCGGGCTTTTTACCGGACCCAGATAATCGAAGCCACGCATCAAGCCTCGGCTAAACGTTGTTTTACCCGCGCCCAAGTCACCTTCTAAAAATATCAGGCCACCATCAACCGCAGCAGTAGAAAATATCGCAGCGCACTGACCGGCAAAGGCCATCATTTTTTCTTCACCGATGATATCAATCATTTGTATCTGCTCTTATTTCTACTTCTAGTTCCGAATCTTGATTTTGACTTTTTTGCATTTGAATAGCACGGCGTATAAAGGGTAAAAGATCCGTCGCTAGCAAACCAATCTCTCCGTGTTCAGAACTCGCATCATCAGCAGACTTACTATGAACACAGCAGGCTAATTTCGCCGCCGATAACGGTGGCAATCCTAAAGCAATAAATTGCGCTAATACAGCAGCCGCAACTCCCGACAAAATATCTCCCATGCCGCCAGAGGCCATTCCAGGGTTACCGTCTAAACAGCGATAGCAAACTAGCTCGCCCAATGAATTACGACCTGCGATTAAACTGTACTGGCCTTTCAAAATTACCGTGCATTGATATTTTTCAACCAGAGCAATCACAGCATGCAAGCGATCAGCCTGCACTTCAGCAGTACTGATATTCAATAAGCGTCCAGCTTCAGCAGGGTGAGGAGTAATAATCACATCATGGTCAGAAAAATCAACCGCTGAACCTGTGATTAACGGTTTCGCTGCTAGAAGATTGAGTCCATCTGCATCAAGCACCATCGCCCTCGGTTGAGTCGAAGCTTCAACTTGCTGTAAAACGGTTTGCAATAATAATTGGCCAAATGCCTGCTGACCTAAACCAGGGCCAACCACCAGCACCTTATTTTCATTCTGTTCAGCGGCAATGAAAGGCAGAAGCTCTAAACCAGAGTTTATGCCTGAAACCATAATCTCTGGGCAACGGCTGATAGAAGCACTAATGTGTTCTGGCCTTGTTGCACAGCTCACTAAACCCGCACCACTGACCAACGCGGCTTGCGAAGCCATCAAAGCGGCACCGGCATAACCATAATCACCCCCAATCACCTGTACATGGCCGTGATCACCTTTATGGCTATCTAGGGCACGCACCGGTAATAACTGATCATTACCCTGCAGTGTTTGCCAGCTAATGTCGGTAACAAGGACCTTTGTTTTGGGACTTGTCAGGGGCTCAATGTGAGATAAATTCATTCTATGCTGTATGCCTAAGCGTTTCTTTGGCAGAATTATACGTCCTTGGCGGTAAGATGGCGAAGGTATAATCATTGCGGTAACTACGATAATCTCATGACACAAATAGCGCTATCTCAAAGCGAACTCCAAGACTTAGCTGATAAGATCAAAGTATGGGGCCGTGAACTAGGCTTTCAGCAAATCGGCATCACTCATATCGAACTGGGTGAGCATGAAACACGCCTAAAAGAATGGCTCGCTAAAGGCTATCACGGCAGCATGGAATACATGGCGGCCCACGATAATATGCGCAGCCGGCCGGCAGACTTATTGCCCGGCACATTAAGAGTTATCAGCGCGCGCATGGATTACCTACCCGCCGATGCCCGCATTAAAGAACAACTACAAGACAAGTCCCTAGCCTATGTTTCACGCTATGCTCTGGGTCGTGACTACCACAAAGTGATTCGTAAACGCTTAACCCAACTGGGTAAAATGATCGAAGAAGAAGTCGGTCATGGCTACCGAGCTTTTGTTGATAGCGCCCCTGTCTTAGAGCGCGCCCTTGCCAGTAACGCTGGCCTAGGCTGGCTGGGTAAAAATACCATGCTGATCAATAAAAAGGCCGGCTCGTATTTCTTTCTTAGTGAATTGCTAACGGATCTGCCACTGCCCATTGATCAACCAGATGATAAAAATCACTGCGGCAGCTGCACATCCTGCATCGATATCTGCCCGACTCAGGCTTTTGTCGGCGATCAGGTTTTAGATGCTAGACGCTGTATTTCTTACCTTACTATCGAGTTAAAAGGTCCAATCCCTACTGACCTGCGCAAAGGCATGGGTAATCGTATTTTTGGCTGTGATGATTGCCAGCTATGCTGCCCGTGGAATCGCTTTAGCAAAACCACGCAAGAAACCGACTTTACCCCACGCCACCCACTCGATAACGCAACCTTGCTTGAGTTATTTGCTTGGGATGAGAGCACCTTTCTAAAACATACCGAAGGCAATCCAATTCGTCGTACTGGCTATCAGAACTGGTTACGTAATATTGCTGTGGCTCTGGGCAATGCCCCCGCCAGTATTGAAATCATTGAAGCACTCAAACAGCGTTTACCTGAAGCCAGTGAATTAGTGGCAGAACATATAGAGTGGGCGCTTAAACAGCATAAAAACTAATTTTTTATACCGATTAGAACAACGGTGGATTATCTAAATTGTTAACTATACTAGTGCTTAGTCTTAGTTAATTTCGAGCCCATTATGCCTAATGCAGCCTTTCCTAGTAATGAGAAACAAAGATTAGATGCGTTAAATGAACTGGGGATTCAATATTTGCCCCTAGAAGACCGCTTCGACCGCATTACTCGAACCTTATGCGCTCTGTTTGATGTTCCTTTTTCTCATATTTCACTGATCGATAGTGATACTCAATGGTTTAAATCGACCCAAGGGTTCGCGGCAATCAATACAGAGCGTAAGCAATCCTTATGCTCTCATACATTATTAGCCGAAGAATATCTGGTATGTGAAGATCTAACTCAAGATGAACGCTTTAAAGACCTTATTTCTGTCACGCATGAACCTAAATTTAGATTTTATGCCAGCTTTGTGCTTAAAAGTCGTGGCCTCAATATTGGTACTTTGTGCATAGAGGATGTTAAACCCCGCACCTTCAGCCAAGATGAAATCGCTTGCATGCGCGATATTACAGCTTGGGCTCAAACTGAATTACACCTTACTCAATTGAGCGAAGTTCAAGTGCAACTGATTACCGAATTAGATCAAGCCCAAAAAGAAGCTAAAATAGATGGCCTAACTCATTTATGGAATCAGCTAGCGATTAAAGATATTTTGCGTCGGGCCCATCATCGCCACCTATTAAAAGAAACACCCTATACGCTAATGATGGTGGATATCGATAATTTCAAAGCGATTAATGATAACCATGGCCATCCCTTTGGTGACCAGATTATTCAGTCAGTAGCAGATTCGTTGCGCGCTTCATTACGTCCTAGCGATGCAATTGGCCGCTATGGAGGCGATGAATTTTTAGTCATCCTTGAAAACTGCCCACATAGAAGAGCCGAAGAACTGAGTCAAAGAATTCTAAGCCATATTCACGGGCTAACATTCATCAGCAAAGGAAAAAAAATAAAGTGCAGTATCAGTGTTGGCTTAGCCTCTACTGATCGTATCGAAGTGGATAGCCCTGAGGCACTTTTAGAACATGCTGATCAAAGTTTGTATCTTGCAAAAGAAAATGGCCGCGATTGCGTTAGAGGCTAATAACGCAATGCGGCTAGGTACTGAGTTTAGAGATTAAACTCAGCAGAATATAAGATCTTTTCTTGTTCGTGCTGACCACGCTTTGCAATCACGAACCGGCAGCCTGCTTTACAGGCTTCACGACTGACTTCTGGGTTATACCAGCGCGCCTGATAAGTTCCCATTCCTTGGTCTTCCGTATCGAGCAAACGTACTTCAACATCATAGCCCTCATCGGTAATACGGTGCTGATCTTGAGCGAGTACCTGCCAGCCCTGATCTGTTTTTGCTTCGACATGGACTAATGATTGATGGAATTTAATCTGACTCGGGCCAACATCTTGCCATTCAACCGCATAATAGTTTTCTTCGTGGGCTTCTTCCGCCAATACTGATTTCGCTTCGGTTAAGACTTTACGGATGCCCGTTGCGTCTTCTAGTACGGGTAAGAAATGATTGATTTTTAACAAATATTTCCATTCATCTCGCAATTCCTCTACTTTTTCCAACTGCATATCTTTTGCTAACACTCCTAATTGAGCACTAATATAAGGCGTTGAATAACGACCATATAAAGTAGAAGCACCTTCATAACTTTGGTACTCATATTCTTCTGGGGTTGCTGAATAACCAAAATAACCGTTCGCCACACTCGCAACCCAGCTATGTTTGATATCTTGATTTGCAGCTAAAAACTCATTCTTTACACGAGCACTGATACGACGTCCTGATTCACTGGTAATTTCAAATGGCAGTGGCAATATCAACATGTCGTTAATACGCATAATCTGAAATAAAACGGTATTAGGAAAGCTCTCAGTGGGTTCAAATAATGGCTGTAAAAGCGAAGTTCCCAGAATCCGCTTACTGCCTTGGCAGCCATCTTTACCAAACCACCAGCGCTTACTACCCGAAGCACCATTTAACATAGGTACTAAACTCAGCCAAGGTGTACGGCGCTCATAAGCTCCCCCTGCTGTGGTATTACCGACAAAAGGTTGCTGACAAAGCTCAATCCCTTCAACCTTATTATTTTCACCAATATTAATTTCGCGCGCAGCGGTCGCTAATACCAACTCATCTTGCAACTCGCCATCCAACGATTCGAACAAGGTAATTGCTTGCTTAGCGATCCCCTGACCAAGCTTGCGCGAGGCTTTAAAATTTACCTCAAAGTGGCTGATATAGTTATCTCCAACATCCGGCAATGCGGGGGCCATATCCCCTTGGGTTCCCGTAGTAAAACCATGGGAGATATCCCAGGACGTTTGATATTTTTCTTTGATCGCCCACTCTAAATCTCGCTGAACGTAAGCAAAAACATCTGCGCTGTAGACTTCTGAAGGCGCACTGAGTGTCGTGCCATGAATAGAGAAACTAGAGAACGCACCCGCTGGCTTGTAGTGGCCCTGATCGTCTAACAAATCAATACGCACCATATAGAGAGAAGGATTCACTTCTTGAAATTTAGTTTCTGGGTTATCAAGGTCAATGCTTTCTTTGCCAGGGTTTAACTTATAAGCGGCGAGCATACGGTTGCGGTTATAGCCATAAATGTCCTTGCGTCCGGTTGCGACTCTAGCAGGTCTGCGTTGCTGAACCGCTTGCTTTATTCCCATTGCCAAGCGTTCGGTAATAAACGCTAAGTATTCAGGGTCTAAGCCCGCTTCATTAGAAAAATGTTTATTATAAAAATCGTTATCAAAATGACTCGCCACTGATGAATGACTATGAGTACCCGTGATTACGATATCTTTCGCAGCTAATCCAGTCTGAGCGGCAACGGCTTCACTAACCGTATGATGAAGCAATAAAGAACTACCCGCCAAATCTGTTTGCACTAATGCCAGCGATTGTCCTTTGCCATCATTCAGGTAGAAGACTCGGGCTTTAAGGCGAGTTCTAAAACCCACCCCGCTTTTGCCCATCATTGAATAACCGCCCTTCGGCATACCTGGCGGAGGCGTTATATCAATATTGACAATGCCAGCACTCGCATGAGCTTCAGCAGCCACTAAACCGGCCTCAATTTGTTCTACAGTAATTTCTTGCTGTGTACTGCAGGCAATTATTAACGTTGAAAGTACGCTGAGAAACAGTAGGCGGAATGATATTTTTTTATACATAAGAGCTCAATTTATTATAATTATTAACAATAGATACGATAGTACCAGTTATTGGTGATTATAATAAGCGCACAACGAATGATTAAGAAGGGTATTCTCACGCCTAATTTTGAGAGCTAAGCATGGGGCTGTGGCGGAGAAGGAGAGGTAAGGAGAATACAGCGCTGAGCCGCTATTATTGCAAGCGGCTACTTTGAGTATTGTATTAAACGATATCGCGGTCGCGGTAGCCTAGCAAATAGAGCACACCATCTAAACCCAGTGTCGAGATAGACTGCTTCGCGGACTCTTGAACTACTGGTTTCGCGCGGAAGGCGATACCTAGACCTGCAATACTTAGCATCGG
>MAAB01007810.1_pt1 | contig 11340 bp, 7 predicted proteins | sample 1115991 | NCBI WGS metagenome assembly MAAB01 (sample SAMN04961124, study PRJNA320927) | seawater metagenome | isolation source: sample BD02T18 sea water enriched with oil for 18 days | place: USA:Gulf of Mexico | collected 2013-07-27
CCGCGAGCATTGCCCACGCCATAAATGTCGGCTAATTGTTGGCTGCTATCTGGATGAGCTAGCAAAGCCACAATTTTTGCCACGTCCATGGAGCTGCCGCCGCCAAACCCGATGATGGCGTCTACTTGGGCATCTTTAGCGATGTTAATGGCTTGTAATACCACAGACTCAGGTGGGTCGGCCTGTACGTCGCTAAAAATTTGAACGGCCATGCGGGCTTTATCAAAACTATCCAGTGCACCCTGATGCAAACCCAATTGCACAATGCCCGGATCGGTGACAATCATCACAGATTGAATGTCTTGCTGCTGGCAAATGTCGGCCAAGCGTGAAGCAGCGCCAGATTCGCAAATAATGCTTTGGCTGGTGGCGAAGGTAAATGCCTGCATATCATATCCTTTGTTTGATCTTTGTAAGCGTTAGTTTCTCACCGTGCTGAACCTTAAGTAATAACAGATCCAGCACGGGATTAAAAAGCGCAATTAAAACGCGAAGTGATCGCTGTCCAGTTTCATTAGATTGTCGGCACCGCTTAACAGGGCAGCCTTGTGCATGTGAGTACGCGGTAAGATGCGTGAGAAATAAAACTCAGCGGTGGTGATTTTACTGTTATAGAAGTCAGCATCTGTGGAGCCTGCATCAATTTGTTGCTGAGCCTTCACGGCCATCTGCGCCCAAAAGTAGGCAAGGCACACGTAAGAAGAATACTGTAAAAAATCCACCGACATGGCACCCACTTCTTCTGGGTTAGAACTTGCTTGTTGTTGCGCTTCTTGAAAGAGTGCCTGCCATTCAGACAGACTATTTTTAAGAGGGGTAATCAAGTGGGCCATGCCCACTTGTTGCGCGCAAAAAGTATTAACGGTTTCAATAAATGCGTTAAGAGTTTTGCCCTTGTTGCTTAACGTTTTGCGACCCATAAAGTCCAGCGCCTGAATGCCATTGGTGCCTTCATAAAGCATAGTAATACGACTGTCGCGCATTAATTGCTCCATGCCCCATTCGCGAATAAACCCGTGGCCGCCATAAATTTGCACACCTAGGCTACTGGTTTCCTGACCCACGTCGGTTAAAAACGATTTAATAATGGGGATAAAAAAGGCTAACAAAGCATCGTTTTCTTTATGTTTAGCAGGGTCAGTTTCAAAACGTTCAATGTCCAATAAGGTTGATACGTAATAGGACATCATGCGGCAGCCTTCGGCCAAGGCCTTTTGGGTGAGCAACATACGGCGCACATCTGGGTGCACGATAATAGGGTCGGCGGCTTTTTCTGGAAATTTAGCACCGGTTAAGGAGCGGGTTTGAATGCGGTCTTTGGCGTACTCTAGGCCTCCTTGAAAAGACATTTCGGCAATGCCCAGTCCTTGTAATCCCACCTGAAAGCGCGCGTCGTTCATCATAGTGAACATGCACGCCAGCCCCTGGTGCTCGCCCCCTACTAACCAACCTTTGGCGCTATCAAAATTCAAAACACAGGTGGCCGAGCCTTTAATGCCCATTTTGTGTTCGATGGAACCACAGCTCACAGCGTTGCGTTCACCGGCTTCGCCATTGGCGTCAGGAAGGCATTTAGGTACCACAAACAAGCTGATGCCTTTGCTGCCTTTAGGTGCATCCGGCAGGGTGGCCAATACTAAGTGCACTATGTTGTCGGTGAAATCGTTTTCGCCGCCGGAGATAAAAATCTTAGTACCCGTTACCGCATAAGAGCCGTCGGCATTGGGAGTGGCTTTTGTGCGCAAGATGCCCAAATCAGTGCCCGCTTGAGGCTCGGTTAAACACATCGTACCGGCCCATTGTCCTGAAATAAGTTTTTCCAGATAGGTCTTTTTAAGCTCGGCGCTTCCGTGTTTGTGAATGGCAAGAATGTTGCCTTCGGTCAGGCCGGTATACACACGCCAGGCCAAATTAGACGACATGGTCATTTCATGAAATGGGGTCGCAAGGCTATTAGGCAGGTCTTGGCCGCCAAATTCTTCTGGGGCGGTAAACGAGGCCCAACCGTTTTCGCAGTACTTAGCGTAGGCTTCTTTAAAGCCTTTAGGAGTGATGACATTGCCGTCTTTAAATATCACCCCTTCTTCATCACCGCTGCGGTTGCAGGGTGCCAATTCATTTTGTGCAAAACGTGCCGCTTCTTCTAGGATGGCATCGATCATCTCACGGTCTAGGTCTACTCCTAAAGCTGCGTAATGCGTGCTTACATCCAGCACTTCGTTAAGGACAAATCCCATGTCACGTAGGGGGGCAATATAGTCAGTCATGTGCGGCTCACTTTGGGTAGTGTCTAAATTCCAGTTACAAGAGAACATAGCGACTCTAGTACTATTTGTGAAATTGATAGTTTAAATGCTAGTATTGATGAAATGAATATAACTAACTTTGATCTGAACCTGTTGCGAGCGTTTGATGCCTTGATGCGTGAACGTAATGTGTCGCGAGCCGCACAACGCATGTCGTTAAGCCAACCGGCCATGAGCAATGCCTTGGGCCGATTACGAGACTTATTACAGGACCCAGTTCTAGTGCGCACCAGTCGTGGCATGCAACCCACCCCCAAAGCACTGGATTTGGAAACCCCCATTCGCAACGCACTATTGGCCATCGAGCAAACCCTCGCTCCGGAAGCCGATTTTGACCCGGCCACCAGCAAGCAAACTTTTCATGTGGCCACCACCGATTATGTGGAAATGCTGTTATTGCCTAAGCTTATTAAGCACTTAAAAGAGGTGGCTCCTGGCGTTAAATTAAAAATTCATGCTCTGGGGCCAGATATTCCCGAGGCTGAATTGGAAGAGGGGATGTTTGATTTTGCCCTAGGGCGTTTTGCTCAGGTGCCCAATCGCCTGTTATCTGAATTTTGGTTAAGCGATAATTTAGTGTGCTTAGTAAGAGAAGATCATCCTTGGTTTGAAGACTGCATCAGTGCTGAACAGTTTTTACAGGTGGAGCAAATTTGGGTGTCCGGCGGGCAGCGTTCGGGCGTGGTGGATGCTTGGTTAAAGAAAAATAATTTAACCCGCAACGTGGCCTACACCACCCCTAATTTTTTAATGGCGCCGCACATAGTGGCACAAACCGACATGTTAGTAGTGACCCCTTTTGCTATCGCCAAAGACTATGTGGAAAAAATGCCGTTAAAGGTTTTACCTATGCCCATGGAGTTGGAGCCATTTGATTTGTACACTTTGTGGCACCCGTTTCATGCGGGCACCTCGGCTCACCATTGGTTTAGGGCGCAGCTGATGTTGCTGGCTTAAACTTTAATCTCAAATCCTTCAGCAAATTCTTTAGGCATGCGGCAGGCCTTGCCGGTGGCCAGTTTAATGCAAATCCAGCGGGTAGAGCCACGCACAAGCGTTTTACCATCGCTTTCTCGCACTAGCTGATACTGGCGTTTCATGGAAATGCGTTTGTCGTTCTCGCTAATCCAGGTGGCCGCTAAAATAGAATCGTTTTCAAAAGCCGGTAATAAATAGTCTATTTCAGTATGGCGAGCAACCCAGGCGAAACCCAGCGCTTGCCACGTTTCAAAGCTCATATTGCTTGCTTGGCAGTGAGACCAGGCCGCGTCTTCCATCCACTTAATGTATTCACAATTATTAGCGTGGCCAAGGACATCTATGTGTTGTTTTTCAACCTTTAAGGTTGCGATGTGGGGCTGTATTACATCCCATTGAATATCCATAACTAAGGCCTACTGTAAAAAAGTAAAGATGATTAAGGCATAGGTTTACCACGCTACGCTGGCGTTTTTCAACTAACGCAGGTACATCTTAGGGTAACAAAGGGGGATTTTACTTAAACTTGGTATTATCGTGCTATAAAAAGTCTAAAGGCACAGACCTTAGCTGTTATCGGCTATGGTAAGCTGTTTGTTCTTATTCAGATAGATAAGCAATGTCAGTATTTAACGTTAACAACTCAGTCTTGCAAGGCAAGCTGTCTATGCCAGACGCCGGCTCCTTGGTGCATCGCCCGCAATTATTGCAGGTATTAAATGAGCATGTGGACTTAGGCCTAAGTGTTATTACTGCCCCAGCAGGTTATGGCAAAACCAGTTTAGTGTGTGACTGGTTGGCGCATAATCATTTGCCGTATTGCTGGTTTTCTATTGATCAAAAAAACAATCAACCCAGTTCTTTTTGGACGTATGTGTGTGCTGCCTTAAAGCGAGTGGATGCAGGAATTACTAACAAGGCTGAATTGTTTTTAGAAAATAGTTTCATTGAGGATTACAGTTTAATCAGCGATGCCTTAATTGAAGCGTTGGAAAAAATAACTCGCAAATGGGATCGGCCTCAAAAAATAATTATGGTGTTGGATGACTTTCATCACATTAACCATAAACAAATATTAGAACCATTACAGCGCTTTTTAGATTACCTGCCTAGCTGGGTGCATGTGCTTATTACTTCGCGCAACCTGCCTGAATTAAATATTCCCAGTCGCGCTTCTAAAATGAAAGCGCATGTAATTTATAGTCGCAACCTTGCCTTTAGTGCCGATCAAATGGCCGATTTTTTACAGTCAAAACTATCCTTACATTTAGACAGTGACGAATTACAAAGCATTTATGATAAAACAGAGGGCTGGGCAGCGGCCATACAGCTGGCGGGTATCGCCATTAAGTCTGGGGCAAGTTTGGCTAATTTTAATGAACGTCCTGATATTGCCTTATTAAACATGCGTGAAAATTCGGTATTACAACAGGATTCACTGCTGGCTGACTTTTTATTTGAAGAGGTTTTTTTGCAGTTGGACGAGCCGTTACGCCAAGTGTTATTGGGTTTGTCGGTGGTAGACAATTTTAATGCCCCGTTAAGTGATGCCATCAATAAGGTGAGTAACAGTGAGACGTTGATAAAAACGTTATTAGACGCCGGACTGTTTGTGGTCAGATTAAATAATGAATACAACGGTTATCGTTTACATGCGTTGTTTCGTGACTGGCTATTTGATTACGGCCAAAAAACGGCCAAAGATCACCTGCTTCAATGTCAGCAGCGGGCTATTGGCTGGTTGAATGCACATGAATGTTATGACGATGCATTAAATTTAGCCTTTGCCATACAAGGCTGGCCTTTAGTGGCAAGTATTATGCGCAAACTTTACCCCAGTGTGATTCAAATGGGGCGCTTGGATTACGCGGCGAGTATCTTAAAACAAATCCCCATACATGTAATGAACGCGCTGCCGCACCTTAACATGCTGCGAGCGGTCATGTGTTTTAATCAATACCAGTATGAAGAAACTCAACTTTCTCTTGAAAAGGTTGAGGCATGTCTTGAGCGATTTTACAAAAACACCGAGCCCCATCAACAACAAAAACAGCTCACGGATATGGGACTAGAAGGGGTTCAAGATATAACGTTATTGGCCACCGGCGTAAAAGTTTTGCAAAGTCAGATGGCGCGTTTTAATGGCGATTCAGCGCGTGCCCAGGCTTTAGATAGCGAAGTAATGGTAGAAAGCCGCTTGAATGATGACAACCTATTATGTTGGGCCCATTACGGCACACTGGTGGATTGTTTTATTAACGATGAAGTGGCCAGTAGTATTCAACATGGCAAAAAAGCCCTTGCCCTTGCTAAACAGATGGATGATGGGTTTTGTGTCACAGCAACCTTAGGTTGGTTGTTACAAGGCTTGTATCACAGCGGAAAAATACAGGAAGCGGTGGCTCTGGCTGAAGAAAATTTGTCTTGGCTTACGCAAAACAACTTGTTAAACACCCCTAATATTTCAACCTTTTACGGCACGATGGTAGTGCTATATATAGAACTGAATCAGCTAGAGCTGGCATGGCAGTATTATTATCTTTCAGTAGACAGTATTCAGCCATTTACAGAGCCACGGGAAATAATTTTTAGTCGTTATCATTGCCATATTCAATTGCTAACCGTGAGCAGATTATGGGATGAGGCCAAAGAATGTTTACAGCAACTTAAGGAGTATGAGCACCTTACCTTTAACCAAGGGGGGCAGTCGCTAGTCGATGCACATTTCTCTATATTACTGGACACTAAAACGTTAAGTGCATTGGTGGACATGCAAAGTGGTAATGTTCTTCCCTTAGTGCAGTTAAGTAATACAGATCCGGACTTAACATTTCATAATTGTAATTTCCGTTATCAGTATGAATGTTTTATACAAGTTGTGGGTAAGATGTTGATGGGCTGTGATGAAGAAGAGCACTTGAATCAAATAGAACAGCACAGTCAGCAACATGGGGTACTCACTCGTCAAGTAGATTGTCATTTGTTACTGGCCAATGTTCTGTTTGGTAGGGGGGAAGAGGCGCAGGCCTTAGTACACTTTGTCAAAGCCATTAAACTTGCTGCTAAAGGCGAGTTCGTAAATCATATTTTACAAAAAGGGCCAGTAATGGGGTTACTGCTTGAGCAGGCTTTGACTGAAGGTGTTGAAACTGAGTACTGCCAAAAATTATTGCAGCACAGCGCTAAACTTAAAAACACTGACTTTAAAACGCTGTCGCAGCCTCCAAGTATTGATGAGGGCATTGAAGATAATACTGAACAGAGCATTGAGGTTACGATAAATAAATCGGCTTCGAGTGAAACACCGCTTAATCAGTATAAAATGAGTTTATTGTCTCAGCTAAGCCCAAGAGAGACTCAAGTGTTGCATCAATTAAGTCTTGGCGGACGTAATAAAGACATCGCCCTGAATTTACATCTATCGGTATCGACCGTGAAACGACACTTACAAAATATCTATGGAAAACTGCAAGTGGGCAGCCGAACCGAAGCCTTAATTTTGTTTAATCAACACACAAGTGCTGCCCTTCAGGAGGGGTAAAGCGACTTTACGCATGAGAAAAGTGTGACGAGCGTCACGCTTTGCCTTTATTAATGGTTCTTTAGGTGGCTTTAGCCAAAAGAACCACTGGCTAGACTGATTAGGTGGCATAAAAATAATCAGAGAGCCTTCTATGACCTATCCCCTAACCAGTCGTTTATTCATATCCTTAAGCATACTTGCGATTAGTGGTTGTGGGGGGGGCGATACAACCCCAACCGACAGTGATGATTTTTTTGTGGCCCCTATTGTGGGGGAGGTCAGCGAGGATATCTTCGATGCAGAGCGCCTTATTCAAGTGACGGTGAACATGCCTGCGGCCGACTTTTCTCGCATGCGTGGAGAAGCTCGTACCCTAAGTTCCGTTATGAGCGGCTGCCCCAATCCCGACTTTGAGTACACCGACTTCAGTGCCACCGTGAACATAGATGGGGATCAAGTGGACAATGTGGCCATTCGTAAAAAGGGTTTTCTGGGCTCCATTAGCGATGCACGGCCCTCCATTAAACTTAATTTTGATACCCATGTGGAAGGTCGCACATTTAAAGGCATGAAGCGCATGACCCTTAATAATGACCGCCAAGACCCCAGTCACAGTCATCAGTGTATGGCATATGACATGTTTCGTGCTGCCGGTTTAGTGGCGCCAAGATGTAATCTTGCACGGGTGACGGTTAACGGTGAGGACCTTGGGGTTTACAGTCAAATTGAAAGCATTAAAAAGCCCTTTTTAGAGCGTAATTTTGCGGATAAAGGCGGCAACTTATACGAGGCCCAAGTGGCAGATTTTGGTGAGCACCTTAACGATAAATTTGAATTAAAAACCAATAAAACCCTTAACGATCGCAGTGATTTAACGCTCCTATCTGATTTGTTAGCCAATGACGGTTTATCTGATGAGGCCTTTGTGGCGGCCCTTGGAGGCGTGATTGACCTGCCCGAATTTATTAAATTTTGGGCGGTGGAAGCGTTAATTGGTCATTGGGATTCGGCCACCGGTAACGTGAATAATTTTTATATTTACCATGATCCAACAGACGATCTATTTCATTTTATTCCCTGGGGTACCGACGGCGCCTTCACCAGTGTTAACCCGTTTAAACCGTACTCTGGCCCCTTGTATCGCAACATGAGCATTGCCTCTCGTTTGTTTGAGATTGCCAGTACCCAGCAACTGTATTTTGATGCCATTAATGATCTTTTACTTAATCACTGGAACGAGCCCGACCTATTAGCCAAGCTGCTGGAGATTCAAACCCTTAGTGGCGCGCCCAGTGCGAGTTTTTCGCACATGGAAACCTTTATCGCAGGGAATGTAGATGATGACATTGCCAGCCAGCGCGCATTGTTAACCCGCGCCATGCAGGGTGAGGTAGCACAACATACTTATTTGTTGGCGGATGAAGTCAGTAACTGTGAGTACCCGCAAACCACCTCCAATCTTGTCGCCAACTTTGAAAGCAAATCACCCTATGACGGTGGATCATTTACTTTCACCAATGAACTTGGGATAGAGGTGACCGCCAGCATGGATATTTTGGCCCTAGCACCGGGTGCGGTAAAACCCGATGCCTTAGTGCATGTTCTGGATGAATCCAGCGAACCGGGTGTGGTGGCATTAACGTTGGTGGGAGCAGGGCCTGCGCCTCTATATTTGGACAGTTATGTGTTGCAAGTATTTGTGGAGGCCCCCAGTTATAAAGTAGGTGGCGTAGATTTTCAGGGAATCGTCAGCAACGTCATGTTGTTTAAGGTAACGGATGCAAATGCCACTCCGGTTGGCCTGCAACTGATCAGCGCGGGCAGTAGCGGCAGCATTACCCTCACTCAAAGTGGCGACGGCATTAATACGGCCATTAAAGGCAGCATTACGGCGAAAATGGGTTTTATAACCGAGCCCAATTATGCCCAATAGTGCTCACGCCCAGTGGTTTGATCCTGCGTTATACGAGGCTGCCCATATGGCCCTCGTGGCGGGTAAACCACAAGAGCAGTCGCTGACTGTTAACGCCGCCGTAAACGGTTTACAGCCCCATGACTTGTGGCAACAAAATAGTGCCGCCTTGATGAACAGGGTGGATACTAAATACATGCTGCCACTGTCTGTTTTTGAAGAGTTGCTTGCAGCCTTGTCTCAGGAATACACCGTACTAGCCCAACAGGGCACACGTATTTTTAGCTATGAAACCACCTATTTTGATACTGTTCATCAGCAATTTTACCTGGCCCACCATAATGGCAAACTCAATCGTCACAAAGTGCGTTTTCGCCGTTACGTGCAATTTAATCGTGGTTTCATGGAGGTGAAATTAAAAAACAACAAACGTCGCACCATTAAAAAGCGAGTGCCCATGGACTGCCAGTTGCCCGACGAACATAAAGTGAACGGCTTTGTAAAAGACTGCATTGGCGAAGACGCCGCGAAATTACAAACGTCACTGTTTGTGAATTATCGGCGAATTACCTTATTAAATAAAAACCGCCCGGAACGCCTCACTATTGATTTAGATTTAAGTTTTCAATGTGCCAAGACGGGGCAATCAAACATGCTTGACGATGTTTTTATTGTAGAGCTTAAACGCGAGGGGAAATTGCAAGAGTCTAGTTTTTCCCATTGGCTAAGCGACAAGAATATAAAGCCCATTAAATTTAGTAAATATTGCATGGGCATGGTGCTCACACACGATCGCAATCTTAAGAAAAATCGCTTTAAATCTACTATTTCACAACTATCAAAAATAACGGGAGTCGCACCATGGAATTAACGCTAGGGTCGGATTTTATCTATCGCTTATTAATTAATACTCTGGCGGTGGTGATACTGGTGCGCTTCTGCTATTACCGGTTTTCTCAGCACCGCGCCAATGCCTCGTCTTTTATGTTGTTTGGCATGGGAGTGTTTTTGGTCACGTCCCTGCTGCACTCAGCCGAAGTGTCCATGGGGTTTGCCTTTGGTTTATTTGCCGTGTTCTCTATGCTGAGGTATCGAACCGAATCTATTAGTATTAAAGAAATGACCTATCTATTTTTAGTTATTGCTATTGCTTTATTAAGTTCGGTGGGCACGATGCTGCATCTTGAGTTATTGGGGTTAACGTTATTTATTTGCTTGCTTACTTATTTAATGGAAACTCGGTTTGTGTTGCCTTTGTTAGATGAACTTGAAGTTGATTACGAAAAAATTGAAAACATTCCTTTGCAGTACCGTGAAGCTTTAATAAAAGACCTTAGAATAAGAACAGGGTTAGACATAAAACAAGTGGAAGTACTGTCCATCGATTTTTTACGAGACAGTGCTCGCTTACGATTACATTTCTACCCGTTGAATGCAGAAACCTTAGTGATAGAAGGGGGCTCTAAACAGGCCGATGCCGCTGATGTTCGTGTTTAAATGAGACTGTTAGTGACAAAGTGGCTGCGGTGGTCAATATTATTTTTATGGTTGGCTCTTGCTTCGTTAGAAAGTGCTGCACTTGGAAAAGAGGCGAGTGATGTGCCCAGCCTATTTTCCATGAGTGGCTATTTAATGCTGGATTATGATCAATACGGCGCGTTTTATAATAAAGACAATAATACATCCATGCGTCACTTTGAATTAAGGCGCTCTAAATTAAGCTTTACAATTAAACCTCATAAAAAAATAAAGGGGGTGCTGCAAGTAAAGTACAGCAATGAGTATCAGCAAGAGGATGCATTAGAATTGGGGGATGTATATTTAAATTATTCTCTCATGAAAAAGGTGGGTGTACGTATAGGGCGATTTAAAGAGCCCTTTAATTTAGAACAACTCACTAGCAGTAAAGATATTGCCACCATTGAACGCTCTTTAATGACCAATACTTTCTCCCTTGGCAGTAATGTTGGACTGATGCTGTATAAAAATAAAAAAGCCTACACGTGGGCTTGGGGTGTTTTCAGACAAGAGGCAAAAACGACGGGTGAATCAGACCCAAAACTACGCTCTATGACAGGACGCATGACTTACCGGTTACCCAATACTACTGATACCTGGCATTTTGGCGGCACACTTTCCTATCAGGAATTAGACGGTGACCTTGTGAAATTTAATGGACGTGGCGAAGTCAATAGCGCACAAAAGGTGATTCGCAGTGCCAGTTTTAATGCTAATGATTTAACCCTTATGCAGATAGAAGGGGCTTTTTCAGCCGCAGGGTTACGTTTACAAGTTCAAGGCGCGCTTGCGCAGGTTGAACAAGTTGATGGTCGTTTATGGCAGTACTCCGGCTTTGATGTACTGGCAAGCTATCTATTGAGCGGTGAGCACTATGCCTATAAAAAGGGAAAATTTAAGAGTGTGAAAAGTCATAATTCGAATGGCAGCTGGGAGTTAGTAACTCGTTATTCTCATCTTGATTTACAGGATAATGATTTAGGCAGTAAAGCCTCAATTATGTTGCTTGGCGTAAATTACTATTATGGCAAGAAAATAAAACTGATGGCCGATTTATTACTGCCCACCATTGAGGGCAACGTAGTGAATACCGACCAGTCCGG
>MAAB01006557.1_pt1 | contig 11330 bp, 8 predicted proteins | sample 1115991 | NCBI WGS metagenome assembly MAAB01 (sample SAMN04961124, study PRJNA320927) | seawater metagenome | isolation source: sample BD02T18 sea water enriched with oil for 18 days | place: USA:Gulf of Mexico | collected 2013-07-27
AAGGCCCCGAACTTTTTCAAAAAGGCTTAGAAACTATTCTGGCACAAGGGTTTTCGCTGCAAGATTTCGCCTATATTATCCCGCATCAAGCCAATGGCCACATAGACACTTTGTTGAGCGATCACTTAGGTATTGCACGGTCAAAAGTCGTTAACGACGCCAGGCAATGGGGGAACTTAGGTTCTGCGGCTATTTGGGCAAGCCTTACCAATCTCATTGAGCAAGGCGGTTTATCGGCAGGTGATAAAGTACTGGTTCTCGGGGCGGAAGCGACCAAGTATATGTATGGCGGGTTTATTTATCAGCATTAAGGCGAGTGGCAGATTTCTTTGCCGGGCAATGTAAGCAAATAGAAAACCAAAGCATCCCTTATAGTTAAGCAGCTACTGGGCACTTATTCCCTGCGTTTGCAGCCAATCTAAGAACAGCTGTTCGGTACTGCTCAGTGATCCGTTCTGCGATAACAGATGGTAACTTCCTGTCGCTATCGGCTCCATTGCGAAAGGTATCACTAAGGCGTTCGAACGTAGAAAGTCAGTCAGAAAGACTTGCGGTATCAAAGCGACACCTAGCCCTTCTACCGCAGCCTGAATTGCAAATATGGTATTTTCAAAACTAATATCTTGCTCTTTTTTCGAGTAGTTTTGGGCGACTTCATCAAACCACTTTTGCCATAATCCAGGGCGGGTTTTGTAGGTAATTAGCGGGACGTTTTGCAAAAGCTGCTTCACATTGTCACTGTCTTGCAATACGCTCTGAGTACAAACAAACTGACAATATTCAACCATAAATGGCCAGTGTTTCAAGTCTGAAAATTGTCCTGGGTCACGTCTTATATACAAGTTAAAAACAGAATCTGGGTCAATCGAAAACGAGGAAGTAGCAATTTCAATCTGTATTTCTGGATATTGCTGTTTAAAGCTTGCCAGGCGGGGAATTAACCAATGCAGGGCAAAAGTGGGCGATGTTTGTATCTTTAAATTGTGTTGTTTAGAGCGACTGAGAAGCAGCTGATTAGCGCCATCTATTTCAGCCAGCGCCGGCTTTACCAAGTTTAAATAGTCTACACCCGCTGCTGTAAGCTGAACTTCTCTGTGTCGGCGGCGAAACAAAGGCACAGCTAACTGCTGTTCTAAACTTCTTATTTGGCGGCTTATTGCTCCCGGCGTCACATGCAATTGTTCAGCGGCTCTTTTGAAACTTAAGTAGCGAGCGGCGACAACGAAGATTTTAATGCTGTTCAGTGATATATTTTGCATAGCCATTTACGGTTGATTAAAACTCAACTGATGGTAGCAAACAAATCGTTTTACCAATACTTAAATCATCCACATACTGAGATCTATTCTCAATATTAATCTTCCTGTGGACTTCTATATGCAACATCCAATTGAGCTTTTCGCAACTCAACTTATCAGTATACGCCTTCCTAAAAAACCCCTTAACTGCCAACTCGACGGTGGTCATTTAGTCGTGGAACCGCGCAGACATATCTCGGATCGTATCGATTGTAGCGAGAGGGAGGCCATTGAGTTAATGGCGGCGTCAATGCTTGCCGCCAGGGCCATGTACAGCGTACTAAAAGTGGAAAAAGTCAATTATCAGGAAATGGGAAACTGGAGTTTAGACGCTACTCAGTCAGCTAAACTGCATATCCATATATTTGGCAGGCAGCGTCAGCAACGCTACCAACAACGTGGCGAGAGCATCCGATTTTTCCCCGCCGGTCACAATATTTACAGCGAAGTTTACCTGGCGCACAGCCCCACTCAAACTGGCGACCTTATCAGTGCGATGCAATCTATAGTCAAGCAGGCGCCTTTTGCTCAACTATTCCCGGTTTAATTAATTTTACGGTTTATTTTGTGAGTTCCCCGTGGAAACTTTGATCTTTTCCTGTATGTGTATCTCGGCACTTTTACATGCTTATTGGAATTTTCTGTTAAAATCCGCCGAGCAACCTAATCTCTTTATCGCACTGAGTAAAATACTTGAAGCGAGTATTTTTCTACTGCCTTTTCTGTACTTTCAGCAACAGCACGCGCTCACTTTAAATCAGCTATATGTCGTAGTAATCGCCGCATTACTGGTGTTTTTTAGCTACTACTGCTTAGCACTAGCCTACCTGCATCTAGATATGAGTATCGCTTACCCAGTATCGCGCTCTAGCACTCTATTTCTGCCTATAATAGCCTGGCTTTTTTTAAACGAGCAATTAGACGCCACTGGCTTTAGTGCACTTATACTCATTACCTCTGGGGTGGTTTTGCTCAGTTTTACAGGTTCGAAACCTGTTTCGAATCACACTGCGAAGCTTTCAATGAAAGGTATTATTCTGGCACTGGCAGTGGCACTTATCTCGGCGCTGCAAACCGTTTGGTCAAAAATAGCCATCGCTCAGATTCACCCTTTTATATTTTTTTACAGCTACACTTTGCTTGTGGCTGTAGGCTACGCTGTATTGGTGCTAATCAAATACAAAGCAGATGAAATTCACCAGCAGTTATCTCAGCACTGGCCTGCTATGTCACTGGTCGCCGTTCTCAATACTGCCAGCTATGGGTTATTTCTTTACGCTTTGTCAAAAGCAAATACTGCTTATGTGGGCTCGCTTCGACAACTGAGTTTAGTGTTTGCTTTATTGTTTGGTTATTGGCTACTTAAAGAGCCACTGACCAGCCACAAACTACTAGGTACTCTTATTATCATCGCGGGAACAATTCTGTTTACCTTGGCCCAGTAGCTGAGCTGACTATGAGTTAGCTACTGGAAAAAGATAATAGTGTTAAAGTGGCCTCTTAAATAGCCGAGAAATCCAGTTACCCTAAACAGCCATTGATATATCGACGCTACATCTGTTTGAGCTCAAACAGAACCCCTTCTAGCCAGCGGTTAAGTTCTGCTTTAGGCATAGGTTTGGCAACATGGTACCCCTGACAAAAGTCACAGTTACGCTGACTTAACAAAGCCAACTGCGCTGCGTTTTCCACCCCTTCGGCAACGACTTTAAAACCTAAGTTTTCTGCCATCGCCAAAATGATATCCACGAGTGCCAAATCGTCAGCATCTTCATCTATGTCTTTAACAAAAGATCGATCAATTTTCAGTTGATCAATGGGAAAGCGGCGCAGATAGCTTAATGAAGAATATCCAGTACCGAAGTCATCGATCGATATTTTAATACCTGCATTGCGTAATTGTTCGAGAATTTGGTAAATTTCATCGTTTTCAATCAGAAGAGATTCTGTAATTTCGACTGTAATCCGAGTCTGCTTTCGCGCTTCTTTTAACTGCGTTATCCACTGCGGATCTTGTTTGTTGGCAGAGAGAAATTCTCGATAAGATTTATTGATAGCGACACCAATGTCAGCGCTGTGTTTATCGTTGAGTTCGTTTATATCAGCTAGCGCCTGTAACATTACAAACTCGCCTAACTTAGCGATCAAACCGACATCCTCCGCCAGCGTAACCAGCTCCTGAGCGGGAATTGCCCCCAATTCAGGATGCTGCCATCTAATCAAAGCTTCACATTCTACAGTAGCGCCACTGCGCAGATTAATAATAGGTTGATAGTACACTTCAAGTAGTTTCTTATCTAAAGCATCAATCATGTCGGTATGTAGCCGCAGTCGACGATCTGCGCTGACTTGCATCTGAGAGGTAAAATAAGAAAAAGTGCTACGCCCTTTATTTTTAGCAGAATACATTCCCTGATCCGCATTTTTTAATAACACGCCGGCGCTTTCACCGTCACTGGGGAAAATCGTTATCCCTATACTGGCACCAATATAAATCTGATTGCCATCGATATAAAAAGCTTTTTTCAACTCGTGTACAATATTATTCGCGACTAACTCTATTGAGTTCTTATGATGCAGTTGGTTGACTATCAAAGTGAATTCGTCCCCACTGCGACGCGACAGGGTGTCGGACTCGCGGATACAGCTCAGTAAACGTACAGAGACTTCAATCAATAGCTTGTCGCCAATGAAATGCCCCAGGGAGTCATTGATTAACTTAAATCTGTCCAAATCGATATATAGAAGACCGAACATTTTCTGGCTGCGCTTTGCGGTGGCAACAGTGTACTCCAACTGTTCGTCAAACAGCGTGCGATTGGCTAGTTTGGTCAGTGGGTCATAGTTCGCCTGCTGCTGAATTATCTTGGTACTTTCTATACGTTGCGTTATATCCTGAACAACCCCCTGTATTATTTGCTCAGCCGGAATGTCGCCCTGAATACTCGCCTGAATTTGAATCCACTTCTCACTTCCCTGAGCATCTACAATAGGTAATTCCAAATCAATCTTATGTGCTTTATCAAGCAACAAGCCCGCCTCTTTTCGCAACTCTTGGTGATAACTCGGGTCTACCATTTTCAGTAGCTTATCTGGCGTTAAGTAGTCATGCTGTTTTGACAATTCAAGTAGGTTATAGATTTCATTGGATACAAAAGTAAAGCCCTTTGATCTGTGGTACTCCCAGCCTCCAACACTGGCTAAACTGCCCACTCTCTCCAGTATCCCTTCACGATATGTTAATTGTTCGATCAAACGGTTACGTTCGAAACTGCGACGCCAGGTGAGAATAACAATGACGGCGATCAATAGGCCAAACAATGTAAAGGCCAGTCGGACATAAATGGTGATTTCACTCAGCCCCTCTGGATTGAGTTCAATTGCAGCGCCCAATTCCCATTTCTCTCCGGCCACTGATACTTCTGTGATTACTGATGAGATACTGAAAACATCGTCAGTGCCATGGATCATTTTCGCAGCCCGTCCATCACTGCTTTTTTTGCGCAGCGATACAGCTTGTTGTTTTTCTAACGCGAAAAAGCCAGCGGCATCGAGAACTTTATCAATTTTCATGGCCGCCGAAAGGATTCCCCAAAACCGCTCTTGCTTGGTCGTCTCATCAAAATAGAATATAGGCGAACGGCCAATAAAAGCACGCCCCCCTTGCACTAAATCAACGGGACCTGCTATGACCACTGACCGAGAGTACTTAACTTTCAATGCTTCTTCGCGCTGCTGTTTATTGCGAAAATAATCCAGTCCTATGACTTTTTCGTTGCCCTTGATAGGGTAGACATAACTGACCACCATATCGGGTGCCCCAGCGAGGTTTATTAGTAGAGTCTCAGTGCGTAAAATTTCCTTGGCATATCTTGCAAACGATGTCTGATCCAGCTTGGGATTGGAGGCAATGGCAATGCTCATACCCTTAAGCAGAGATAGATTATTGTTTAATATTGTTTCAAGTTTTGACCTAACAACACTCAAACGTTGTAATGTTTCGACTTTTGCATCTTGGTGATAGCGGTATTCAACCAGGGATTCGAACCAGCTTTCCAATAGAAGAATAGAAAATAACAGAAATGCACTGATGATAAACTTACGCTTAAGGCTCTTTTGCCGAATCAGATACGCTATTGATGCTAGTTTCATAGTTAGACCAACGAATTCAAGTGATATCCAAACTCAACGACCGCCAAGTATTAAAAGCAGTGCTCGCTCCAGGATAAAAATTCTAGAAGCTAAGAGTTTACAGTAAAAGGAAGGGGAAATAGAAAGCCCTTTTACCGATTAAGGTCCAAACCTACGACTTATTTACAGGGCTCCCAGCCAATAGAGTGATTCACTCTTAGATCATTGACGGGGGCCCAAATAAAGAGGGGCTACTACGCAGATATGATAGCTGTGGCTCGCCAGCACTTATAGCATCCCCACAGCGTCTACCATTAAAACTAACCATCTGCTGTTGCTGTACATTTTACTAACAAACCGGTCACCAACTCAGCGCAAAAATCAGCAACAGGCCTACGCTCAATAACAGCACCCTTTTAGCTAACAGCTGCGGGGCTATCATCGCAAAGGAAATACAATAGAGCGCGATGGCGATCTTAATCGCACTGGCTATAGCCAGAAAAGGTGCGCTATCGAGTTGTATCAGCGAGGGATTGGCGATCATTGCCAGCGGGATCAGGTACAGACCAACCCCTAGCATCATCGCTTTCGCTGCGACTTTGAGCCAATTTTCTTTGACCATGCCCGCGGCAATAAAAACGCAGCCACATACCGGCGGCGTTATAGTCGATAACAGCGCAAACCAAAATACAAACAAGTGGGCCTGTAGGGGGGCCAAGCCCAATTGCGAGAGCGCCGGTCCCGCTACAGAGATGCAAATCACATAGGCGGCGGTAGTCGGAACTTCCATGCCTAAAATAAGGCAGGCAATCGCCGTCAATAAAATCGCTGGCCACAATTCCCCTCCAGAACCCGATAAAATCAGAGAGGTTATTTTAATCCCTAAACCGGTGATCGACAGCACGCCGATTACGATTGAGGCACAGAGAATAATCGCGGCGATCATGGCTATTTGTTTGCCGCTATTTATGCAGACACTCTCTAATCGTGCCTGCCAACTCTCCTTAGAGGCCAGGCCCTTATCATTAAAGAACAATAGCGCTGCCGCGGCAAAAATAGCGATGCAGGCTGCGTATTGCGGGGTAAAAGCGGGGCCAAACATGCCCCATATCAAAACAGCGAAAGGCAGCAGAAAGAATCCCGATGTAATGACTACCCGACGCCACGGTGGTTGTTGCTCTTTAGCAATTCCCTTCAGGTCGTAGCGTAGTGAAAAAGCATCAATGCCGACCCATACTGCCCAAAAATATAAGATCGCGGGTAAAATCGCCGCCAGCATAATGCTCTGGTACGGGATCCCTGTCAGCTCCACCATCACGAAGGCCCCCGCCCCCATCAGCGGTGGCATTATCTGTCCACCGGAAGAGGCTACGGCTTCGGTGGCTCCCGCCAGGGATTTTGGATAACCTAGCTTAGTCATTGCCGGTAATGTGATGGTGCCAGTGGAGGCGACATTAGCGGAGGCTGAGCCTGAAATAGAGCCAAACAAAGCAGAGGATATAACTGAGACTTTTGCCGCGCCACCACGCAATCGGCCGGCGGCGGCCATAGCCACATTCATAAAGCCCTGCCCTGCCTCACCGGCGTTGAGTACCGCGCCGAATATTACAAAAATAGCCACAATACTCACTGAGACGCCCGTCAACTTACCCCAGATTCCCCCCTCGGCAATGGTCAGGGTACCTAAGAAACTGCCAAGTGGCGTACCTGGATGGCCAAATTCTCCGGGGATGTATTGACCAAACAAACCATAACCCAATGCGATAGCCGCCACTAAAGGCAGCGGCCAGCCAATACAGCGACGCGCCATCTCCAACACGCTAATCAGTAAAATAGCCGCTATCCAGAGTTGATAGTGTTCACTGATATAACCGTATTGATCACTTAGCATATCGGCGTTAAAGGCAATCCAGCAGCTGGCAAGGGTACTCACAGCCGCAAACACATATCCTGTAACCCGCTGCAGCGGTGTTTTGCTGAGAAAAATGAAAGCCCAGGGCAAGGCCAATGCCATATGCAATGGCCGACTGACTAAGTTGGGTACCAACCCGGAAAAGATCAAACCTAAGTGGAAAATAATACTGAGAAAGCCAAAGCAGGCCCATATAAATCGATGCTGCATAATGAGTTATTCTATCTGGTTAAGAGGTATTAAGAGTGACGTACGCTTTTTTTTCTGCGGGATATCAGACTGATCTGCATATTGCTTGGGAGCGCAGCAAAGCGCAAAGCCCAGATAGTAATTACATCCTAGCGATGCAGATTTGCGGGTAAAAGTACTGTGCTGTTCGCGTAACTGAGGATGAACTTATCCTCGATCATTTACGCTCTTTGACAAAACAACAATACAGTCTGTATTCGCGACAACCCATAAATTCAGGCAACTTCCTCTAATAGGAAGTGCCTAAATCGCAAAACCCGCCTGCCTCCTAACTACTGGTGATGTGTACCTAGCTCGGCACCTGCTTCACGATAATATCTGACGGCACCCGGGTGGATCTTTCCCTCTATATTCGCTAGCATTTCATTGGAGACTCCATTCCACCACGGGGAAGTATCTCCCATCTTCTGCTTCTGCATCCAGTATGACTTGGTCAAAGTATATGCGGTCTCATCATCCATAGCGGTTGTGGTATAAGCGACCACCGGTAGTGATGTGGTTGTAATATCACTGTCCTGACCCGCATAAGTACCCGCCGGAATGACCAGCTTTGTACGCTTGGAAAGCTTTATTTGCTCATCTGTTAACGACAGGACTTTAACCCCAGTGCCCGCCGCAGCTTCTATCACGTTCGGAGCAGGGTATGATCCAGCAGTCACAAATCCATCAATCTGACTATTTTTCAGCGCAGGCACCGCATTAGACAATTCTACTTGAGCTAAAGTGACTTTCCCTTCCAAACCAAACAGTTTTAAATATTTTTGGCCTTCACGTGCTCCGAATGAACCTTTGCCTAACAAGATTTTATTCCCTTCCATCTGCTCGAAAGAGTTTATGCCACTTTTATCAGATACTACAAAGTGCATAGTCAAAGAGGGGATCGGAAAAAGTGCGCGGATTTCCTGGAATTTAGGAGTCGCTCTGTCTTTAAACATCGCCTTGCCTTGCTGTGCCAGTCTGACTAATACCGGAGGAGTAGTAAAAACATAATTACCACCGCGAACCGCAGATTCCATAACGTTTTGCACAGACCCTTGGCTCTCTTCAACTGTCACTATGTAGTTATCATCAGTGCCCTGCTTTACCGCCTGGGAAATTTCAACAGCCATTTGATAATAAGAAGACGTTGTTTTTGCCGACTTGTAGGTAATACGGGTTTCGGCAAAAGCTAGCTGAGCGCTACCTAAAGTAAGCGCCGCGGCTAATAATACCCGGGGAAAAGTGATCATCTGTTATCTCCAATATTTATTATATTCAATGAATTACGGAAATAATAACAGTATCGAATAATGCAACGTCGCTAATGTGACTTTCTAAGATACAATACCAGGTTGAGAATTGATAAATAAGCAGCGTGACACTGATCGACATCTAGTAGCTTATTGAACCCTAAAACACTGTGTCGATGCCGCTAGATTTAGTGCCGGCACATTCATCATTCTTTAGAGCCTTTCCTATCCAGAGAAAAACAAACCGAGACGAGCGATTTACGCTCTGCTCTCTACGTTCTACAACCTCATTAACAGCTCTCTTTTTGATCAAGTAATGTATCTTTTCTCAACCGTTGCACGAAACGTGCGGCTTACAGGCACCAATCTTCCGCAGGTTAGCTTTAGTCTCATACTTTGGCCATCAACCAATACTTTCTGTACTGCCCAGTGTGCAACCCAATGTGAACGGTGCACTTGCATGCCTATAGATGTGGGTATTAAACGCACAGCATCGGAAAAACGATGCAATACCATACGTGACTCTTGCGAGCTGATAACTTGAATGTAATGCTCTTGAGCTTCCATACAACATAGGTTGCCCGTTAAGCGAGGTTCCAAAGTATCAAGGAATGTCTCTGAGGGATGAACATCTTTTGCAGGGGGCTGTTCAGAATTTTTCGCTGCTTCATTTTGCAGGTCTTTATCATTAGGGTATTCACCTAGTTGTAGCAAAATACGCGGTAAAAAGACCAGTGAACAAAACAAAATATGATTATCGAGTAAAAAGAGCAACTCAAATGCAAACTCACGGGCCCTAGATGTCGAGGTATCGGATGCCCCGTTAAGCCCTAATTCCGGTAGCCCAATGATTAAGTCAAACGCTGTTATGAGTAGAGCAAACGGAATTAAACTGCATAATATTGCCAGCCCAAAACGCCACCAAATGGATAAATATTTAGTCAGGTATTTTTCGAATGCTTTAAATACTGCCACAAACATCGCCAGTTCAATGATAATCCGACAAGTCCAGTACAGGTAAGTGCCGAATACATTATAGCCTTGGAATTGAGTACCTTGATGCGCAGCCAGGAGCCAAGCTAGCAATAACGACATAACCAGCAGGTAAATCTCTTCAGATCTCTGTTTAGTTAGTTTCAAATTTATGTCACTCATGTAATAGACTCATGCTTCTTGAACGTATAATTAAGGCTATCTATTTGAATATATTGAAAAACAATACAGTAATCAAATACTAATCGCCACTTGAATAGCACCGATGAAAAAGCACTCATGGTTGCGACCAGATACAATATTTTAGACGTATCATAAGCCTCTTTGAAGCTGATTTTGATATTTCCCTTAAAAAATAAAGAGGTACGTTTATGAATTTTTCAAGCATAATTATTTTGAGTTTATCTATTGCTGCGCTATCACAACCTATTCACGCCGCAGAAAATCCTTCCATGAGTTTTTTTGTCACAAGTGTAGGATCAGGTAAAGGTGCTGACTTAGGTGGTTTAAAGGGAGCTGACGCGCATTGTCAGACACTTGCACAAGCGGCAGGCGTCACGGGAAAAACTTGGCATGCTTATCTAAGCACCCAAGAAGAAGGAAAACGCGGAATCTCAGCACGTGATCGTATTGGCAGCGGTCCGTGGCACAATGCAAAAGGCGTGCTGATTGCTGCTGATTTAGATCAGCTACATTTAATGCCTAATATCATTAAGACCACGGCACTGGATGAAAATGGAGCACTAGTGAACGGTCGCGGCGACAAACCAAATCGTCATGATCTACTGACGGGGTCAATGTCTGATGGGACAGCTTACTTCCCTTCAGCAAATGCAGACAATACTTGCAGTAATTGGACAAGCTCCTCAACGGGAAGTGCGACAGTAGGTCATCACGACAGACACGGCGGAGGTAATACTTCTTGGAATGCTGCTCACAACTCACGCGGCTGCTCAGCAGATGCACTATCCAAAACCGGTGGTGCTGGTTTATTTATGTGCTTCGCTACTGACTGATCCGCGGTTATTTTATGGCTGTACTCTATAGACGACCAGATCTGTGGTAAGAGTTTGGCAACTACTAGGCATCACTTTGTTACCGGGGGGAGAACTCAATAATCAGCTGCCCCCCGCTTGTTTTGATGATCAGGCCCTTAGAATCCAATGTGACAGCCAAACACTAATTTATCATCCATTACCTATAGAGTAGGCTAAACAGTATTCGGCCGAAAATCGGGCAGATTCTCTAGGTCTAACTAAGTTTAAGAGCCCACTGATAGGGACAGGATAGTAAGCAAGGCCACAGCATCAAACTATGTAATCATGATTCAAGCAAACTTAGATAGATACTCCATGATTATCACAATATAAAATCAGGCTCATTTCTTTATTAAAACGCCGGTTTACAGCATTAGCCATTTAGTCAAAAACACTAAAATACTTTACTACCTGTCAATCCTGTTAAGCATAGTAAGTAGCCTTATGGTTTTGTTTACCGATGGTCTATAGCTTGATAATA
>MAAB01042847.1_pt1 | contig 11323 bp, 13 predicted proteins | sample 1115991 | NCBI WGS metagenome assembly MAAB01 (sample SAMN04961124, study PRJNA320927) | seawater metagenome | isolation source: sample BD02T18 sea water enriched with oil for 18 days | place: USA:Gulf of Mexico | collected 2013-07-27
ATGCTGGTACTGAGCATCCACACGCTGCACAACAACCAAAAGAATTGAAGGTTTAAGGGGATTATCATGGCTACAACTCAAAACTACGGTACTGGTCGTCGTAAGTCTTCTACAGCACGTGTTTTTATGCGTCCTGGAACAGGCGCGATCGTGATCAACAAGCGTTCTATTGAAGAATACTTCGGTCGTGAAACTTCTCGCATGGTAGTACGTCAGCCTTTATTGCTGACTGAAAGCCTAGAGAAATTCGATTTATACATCACTGTTAAAGGTGGTGGTGCTTCTGGTCAAGCCGGTGCTATCCGTCACGGTATTACTCGTGCATTGATGGAATACGATGAGACTCTACGTCCTTCTCTACGTGCTGCGGGTTACGTTACTCGTGATAGCCGTGAAGTTGAACGTAAGAAAGTTGGTCTACGTAAAGCTCGTAAGAAGCCTCAATTCTCTAAGCGTTAATCGCTCGGACGCAATTGCGGACCAAAAAACGCTCAGGTGCTTTGCATCTGGGCGTTTTTTTATGCCTGTAATAAATGTGGTTTGAGATGGGTTTGAGGGATGTGTCAGCGGCTAGTGGTTGTTGGTGTGGTGGGCGTATGTTGAGTGTGTAGCTGCACACTTTGGGATGTTTGCTAGACTCAAATGATAAAGTCACCTAAAACAACCACTTAACCTCAGAATAGATGGGGTTAATTGACATGGTGCCTTGTTAATTTGGCCGCATTTCATTACTATTCGTGCCAAATTTTTCGATGATCCATCATCTGGTTGTGATGTTGGTGGTTGGTCATAAATAGCCCTTTATGCGCATGCGCTTGTTATTTGTACAAAGCGTGTTATACAAAGTGGTTAAAATTAAAAGAATTCTAAAAAGTGGATGGGAGAATGCCTGAATGAGTAATGATGGCGTAAATACAGGCCGACGCCGCTTCCTTATCGCAACGACTGCGGTAGGTGGTGGTATTGGTGCAGTAGGTGTGGCCGTACCTTTTGTTAAATCTTGGAATCCCAATGAGAAAGCAAAAGCGGCGGGTGCTCCTGTTAGAGCAGATATTAGTAAAATCGAACCGGGCTCAATGATCGTTGAAGCTTGGCGTGGAAAACCTGTTTACTTGGTGCGTCGTACCGAAGAGACTCTTGGTTTGTTGGAGGGTTTGGCGGATCAGCTAAAAGATCCAGACAGCACCGTAACCTCTCAGCAACCTGAATACGCGAACAATGTTTTTCGTTCTCGTAAAGAAGATTTGGTAGTGATCGAGGGTGTTTGTACTCACTTGGGTTGTGCGCCTAAGCACTACCCTGAAGTAAAGCCGGAATCTTTTGGTGAAGACTGGAAGGGTGGTTTCTACTGTCCTTGTCACGGTTCTCGCTTTGACTTGTCAGGCCGAGTATTAAAAGGTTCTCCAGCTGGCAAGAACTTGCGCATTCCGCCTTATTCTTATGTGGATGAGCACACCTTGATTATTGGTGTGGACGAGGAAAATTCATAATGAGTAAAATGTCTGATTTTATGGGTTGGGTAGATCATCGTATTCCGTTGACCGCCACCTTCGAAAAGCATATGTCCAAGTACTATGCGCCTAAGAACTTTAACTTCTGGTATTTCTTTGGCGTGTTCGCCTTCTTGATGCTAGCTAACCAGATCCTTACGGGTGTTTGGTTGACCATGTCGTTCACGCCTACAGCAGAAGAGGCTTTCTCGTCTGTTGAGTATATTATGCGTGATGTGGAAATGGGTTGGCTGATTCGCTACATGCACTCTACTGGCGCTTCCTTCTTCTTTATTGTTATTTACATGCATATGTTCCGTGGTTTGATGTACGGCTCATACCAGAAGCCTCGTGAGCTTATCTGGGTATTTGGCATGGCCATTTACCTTATGCTGATGGCAGAAGCCTTTATGGGTTACGTTTTACCATGGGGTCAAATGTCTTACTGGGGAGCGCAGGTAATTATTTCCCTGTTTAGTGCTATTCCCATAGTTGGTGATGACCTAGTAACTTGGATTAAAGGTGACTTCTTGATCTCGGGCATTACTTTGAATCGTTTCTTTGCTTTGCATGTCATTGCCTTACCATTGGTGATTGTGGCGCTAGTGTTTCTGCATATTGTGGCACTGCACGAAGTGGGTTCTAACAACCCGGATGGCGTAGACATTAAAAAGTACAAAGATGAAGAGGGTCGCCCATTGGACGGTGTGCCTTTCCACCCTTATTACACTGTGCATGACCTAGTGGGTATTGTGGTGTTCTTGTTTGTATTTTGTTTTGTTATTTTCTTCTGGCCTGAAGGTAATGGTTATTTCCTTGAGCATGCCAACTTTGAAGAGGCTAACGGCCTGAAGACACCAGCACATATTGCGCCTGTTTGGTATTTTGGTGCTTACTACACGATCTTGCGTGTGGTTCCCGATAAACTGATGGGTGTTATCTTAATGGGCGGCGCGATTGCGATTTTGTTTGTATTGCCTTGGTTGGATCGTAGTCCAGTTAAATCATGGCGCTATAAAGGTTGGATTTCTCGTATCAACCTAGTGGTATTTGCCTTGTTCTTTATCTTGCTAACTTGGTTGGGCACTCAGCCTGCCACGGGTGTTTACGCAAAATTAGGCATAGTGGGGACGGTGGTTTATTTTGGTTGGTTTATTACCTTGCCGTTTATTTCGGCCAAAGAAAAAACCAAACCCGTGCCAGAGAGGGTGACCCACTAATGAAAACTCTAATTGCATTTGTATTTGCTATCCTGCCGGCGTTATCGCTGGCAGCTGGTGGCGGTGTTCATCTTGATGAGATGAAAGTTGACCTGGAAGATAATGCTTCATTGCAGCGTGGTGCAAAATATTTTGCCAACTACTGCATGGGTTGTCATAGTACTAAATTTGCTCGTTACAACCGAGTGGCCCGTGACTTGGGGATTTCTGATGATTTAATGAGGGAAAACCTGATCTTTGGCGAAAGCAAGGTTGGTAGTCTAATGAAAATCGCCATGCGTCCTGAAGACTCTAAGAAGTGGTTTGGTGCAACGCCTCCAGACTTAACTTTGGTCGCTCGTGTTCGTGGTGCTGATTGGATTTATACTTACCTGCGCAGCTTTCATGAAGATGAAAGTCGTCCATACGGCGTGAACAACACTGTATTTAAAGATGTGGGCATGCCCCATGTACTTGCAGGTTTGCAGGGTATGCAGGCGAAGGGTTGTGCATTGGTAGTGGTGGGTTTTGATCCGTTAACTGGCCAAGACATAAAAGAAGACTCTTGTGCTAAGAGCGATCTCGACGGCAAGCCTGTTGAAGTGTTGTATCTTGCCGAGAAAGGTTCTTTAGACCCTAAGGCTTACGACAAGGTTGTAGCTGATTTGACTAACTTCTTAGTTTACCAAGCAGAGCCTATGGCACTGGAGCGTCAACGTCTGGGTTTCTGGGTGTTATTGTTCTTGGCTATCTTGTTTGTACCTGTTTACTACCTGAATCGTGAATTCTGGCGTGACGTACACTAATAGAAAGTACTAATTTGCTGTGAGTTGGTTTGGTTTAATGATTTTAAACCAAACTACTAATGCAAACGGGAATAAAAGCCCCCCAAGACTCGGTAGTTGATGTATAATCAGCTACCGATTTTTTTTTGTTTTTTTAGGTGAGGAAAACCTTTATGGGTGTTGTCGCCAAGCGCTCTTCCATGACCTTTTATTCGGATGGATCTGACTTATACTGCCATCGCGTGCGTATTGTCCTAGCCGAGAAAGGTGTTGCGGTAGAAATCCACGATGTGGATCCAGAAAATATACCCGAAGATTTAAGATCTTTGAACCCATACAATCAATTGCCAACGTTAGTTGATCGTGATTTAGTTTTGTATGAGCCAGGCATTATGATGGAATATTTGGATGAGCGTTTTCCTCATCCACCATTGTTGCCTGTATACCCAGTCGCCCGTGCAGAGAGTCGTTTATGGCTTTATCGCATTCAACGTGACTGGTGTACTTTAGCTGATATTATTTTAGCTAAAAAAGATGAAGAGGCGGTTATTGCGGCTCGTAAAGAGTTACGTGAAAGCTTAATAAGCACATCACCTATTTTTGGTGAGAAGCCTTACTTCATGAGTGACGATTACAGTATTGTGGATTGCTGTACGGCTCCGCTTTTATGGCGTTTACCTATGATGGGTATTGACCTGCCAGAAAAGCAGACCAAAGATCTGCATGAATACATGGAGCGTTTGTTCGAGCGTGAATCTTTTCAGGTCAGCTTATCTGAAGCTGAACAGGAAATGCGCGAATGACGCCTAGCCGCCCATATTTGATGCGCGCACTGTATGAGTGGATTCAGGATAATGAATTTACTCCATATGTGTTAGTGGATGCCAATATCTTAGAGGTTCAGGTACCCATTGAGCACGTCAATGACGGGCAGATAGTACTGAATATTAACGCCAGTGCGGTGCGTGACTTGTTGATTGATAATCAAGGCATGAGCTTCAGTGCCCGTTTCTCTGGTGTGAATCAACATATCTATGTGCCGATAGTGGCCGTTTTAGCTATTTACGCCAAAGAGAATGGCGAGGGTATGGTATTTGGTAATGAGGCAGGAGCGCCGGATCCAACGGATACGCCGCCTCCACCTAAAAAAGAAGAGCGGCCTGTTGGGCGGCCTTCTTTGTCAGTAGTTAAGTAAGCTTTAACTCAGACCCCAAAAAAACAGAGCCTAGGCTCTGTTTTTTTTATGCCCAGGGATAATCACAGGGATGTGATGTATTAGAGAAATGCAGGGAGCAATTACCGATGGGCGGCATTCTGAATCTGTTAGGGGTGGGGTTTAGCGCATGCCCGGGGTCGGGCAGTATGCTTTTTTCCTTATTGGTCTAGCGGTCCAAACAATTGCCAGTCAATCAAGTCACATAGGCAGTGAATGGCCAGTAAATGTACTTCTTGAATACGGGCGGTTACATCTGAAGGTACTCGAATTTCAATGTCATCAGGTTGTAAAATAGCGCTCATATCACCGCCATCCTTGCCTGTAAGGGCTACTACTCGCATTTCTCTATCATGAGCAGCCTGCATGGCTTGAATCACGTTGGCGCTCATGCCGCTTGTTGAGATGGCCAACAAAATATCGCCACTGTTGCCAAGGGCGCGAATTTGCTTAGAGAAAATTTCGTTATAGCTGTAGTCGTTTGCAATAGAGGTAATGGTGGATGTGTCAGTAGAGAGGGCGATAGCAGGGAGGCTAGGGCGCTCACGCTCAAAACGGTTAAGCATTTCAGATGAAAAGTGCTGTGCGTCGCCAGCGCTGCCGCCATTGCCACAGCTTAAGACTTTACCGCCACCAAGTAATGAATTGACGATGGCGTCGCTGCCCAGTTCGATAACGGGTGACAAGGTGTCCAAAGCCATTTGCTTGGTATTGATGCTGTCTTGAAAATGTTGCTGAATGCGTTCTTGAAATTGCATAGTGATAGTGAATCCTGAGCTTGCAAACTTTTCAACAGCATACCGAGCTAAGACATTAAAGGCCAGAGCCCTAGGGTCAGACTGTGCATCATCCGGCTAAGAATGCATTTTTAATCCAATTTATGCTGGGTCCTTGTGGGCTATCTTGTATGGCAACTACGTCAAAGCGGCAAGGTGGTGGTTGATTGGCGAAGTGTTTGAGTAAATACAGTTGTGCGGCCTTGATTAATTTTTGTTGTTTGCGGCGGTCAACACTGGCGGCCGCTCCGCCAAATGCTTTTTCACCCCGAAAGCGTACCTCGATAAAAACCAGGTACTCCCCATCCTGCATAATTAAATCAATTTCGCCTACTCGAAAGTTGGCGTTTTTCTCTTTAAGCTTCAGGCCCTGCTTTAGTAAATAGCGACATGCCTGTTGCTCAAATTGTTTACCAATTTTCCGTTTGCTAAAGCTCTTGAATGGGTTGAGCATGGCTGTCTCGGTTGAATACCAGAGGTGCTTGAATTTTTTTAGCCTGGCCTTTCATGAATTGAGCAAATGGCAGGTTACGCATTATTTGACCGTAAGGGTCCATGGCTAGTTGGCCAGTTTGTCCTTGCACATTGCTGTTCTTTAAAGCCTTTATTTGGCCAAGTTTTGGATAAAGCTGGTAGGCATCTAAACCCAATGCATATAGACGGTCTAGGCTGTTGCGTGTATTAGGCCAAAGAGTGTGGATTTTTTTGCGCATGGCATTGTTATTTAATACCCAAGGAATATCGCAAAATACGATGTCCTCAAGGTCTCTATCTTTTTTACGGTTCTTTTGGCCGCTGTATATTTGCGAAGTGGCAATCACGGGGATGTTTTTAGCAAAGTTAAAGGCCAGGGTGGGCTTAATTTGGCGTGCTTGATGGGGAAGGGCAGCGACAAATATAAAATCTACATCTTGGCGGCGGCGTGCTTGAAACTCTAAACGCACGCCTAGTTGTTTGCGTATTCGACGTGCTCGCCGTTCGCTGTCGTCTATCGACATTAAGCGCGCGATTACTTTATTGTAATCGGCCTTGCCGCTGAAAAACTGAGCCTCAATTAACTCGCCGCCTTGCGCTTGCCAATTCTGGCTAAATCGATTAAACACCCGCTCTCCCCAGTGGCCTTTCGGGGCAAGTACTAGCGCCCTGTTGTAGCCTTGTTGCCTTGCGTAATGACTGGCCAGTTCGGCTTCATCTTCTACCGCAAGACCAAATTGAAATAGTTGCTCTGGGTTTTCACTTTGGTCGCGATTGCCGTAGTTAAGGGCAAGTGTAGGAACGGGTAGGTACTCTTCTTCTTGCAGGCGAATCACCGACTTCTTTTCAAGGGGGCCGATGACGAGTTCATTGCCATCCATAATGGCTTGTTGGTATAGACTCCAAAAATCTTTACTTTTTGCGGTATCGTAAATTTTAATTTCCGGTACGTCAGCGCCTGCTTGTAATGCTTGGTAATAGGCGGCCAGTAAACCGTCTTGTAATGACTTTCCGGTACTGGCGAGTTTACCACTTAGCGGCAGCATTACAGCGATGTGTTTGGCGCGACTTTGAACGTAATCTTCTATTTGCTCAAGGTCGCCAGGTAATTGCTTGGCCGCCGGATGATTGTGGTATTTTGCTTGCCATTTGCGCAGAGCGCTTAGTTGGCGATCTAGGTCGATTTGTGTGCGTTTGATAATGAGTGCGAGATCCAGCCAGCCTTTAAATACAGTGGTGCTGCTTTTTTGTGCTAATAGTTCAATTTCTTTTTCATCTGCTTGCAATAGGCTTGACCAAATAGCTTCGTGGTTTTTGCTGTATACCTGCTCATCAGATAATGCACCAGCAATAAACATACGTTCACGAGCGCTGGCAATATACTGGGTTAAAAGATGCAGTGCTTGGGCCCGTAAAAAACCAGGTGCATAAGTGTTTAAATGGGGTAGTTGTGCAAAATCTCCCGGGGCGACGGCGTTGATTGCGGTAAGGGCTTCATCGCCACGCCCAAGAGCTACGGATAATTGTGCGGTAAGCCAATAAAAGTGAATTTGCTTGGCATTGCTTAGGCTAAATAGATCAATCTTTAATAGATTATCTTCGGCCTCTTTTAATCTATGGTTGGCGATTAACACCTCTATGGCGGATAATGCGCCCAAGTTGGGTGTTGTGGTTACTGGGCTGCTAGATTTATTGGGTTGGCTTGAGCAGGCCGCCAAGAGAATGGTAAAGAGTAACCCAGCAATGATGCGAACATTCAACATAGTCTACTTATTTTAAACATTGGATATAAGGCAAGTATTATGGCAGAAAATCAGCTCTATGTGGTGGCTACTCCCATAGGAAATTTAGCTGATATCACTACTAGAGCACATCAGGTGCTTGAAATGGTCGACATTATTGCTGCAGAAGATACTCGTCACACGAAACGCCTATTAAATCACTTGGGGTTTTCTAAGCCGTTAATGGCTGTGCATGATCATAATGAATCCCATGCCGCCACCTCTATACTGGAAAAATTAAAAGCTGGTCAAAACGTTGCGCTGGTCAGTGATGCAGGAACGCCATTGATTGCAGATCCAGGTTTTCATGTAACCCGAGCAGTGGCTGAAGCGGGCTTTAATATCGTACCTATTCCGGGTGCTTGCGCCATAATTACCGGGTTGTGTGCGGCGGCATTGCCAACAGATCGATTCATTTTTGATGGTTTTTTACCGCCTAAAACAAATGCTCGGCAGCAGTATTTTAACGGCATTAAAAACGAAGAGCGCACAGTGGTGGTGTATGAAAGTCCGCACAGAATTCTAGATAGCTTGAAGGATTTGGCTGTGATAATGGGGGATGAAAAGGAATTAGTATTGGGTCGAGAGCTTACCAAGACATTTGAAACCTTTTTACGTGGCACGGTTAGCGAAATTCGGGCCCGCATGTTGGCGGACCATAATCAGCTTAAAGGTGAATTCGTGGTGATGATTCGGGGGGCGGCATCCAAGAAAAAACTAGACGTGTCGCCTGAGGCATTAGATCTAACCTTGCTACTAAGCACTGAATTACCACTTAAGAAGGCAGCGGCCTTGGCGGCTAAGTTCACAGGCTTTAAAAAAAACCAGCTGTATCAATTGGCGTTAGAGCATAAAGATCAGGAGTAGTGGTGTACTGGGTTGGTAGTGGATTTTATAAATCAGCCAGCCGACCAGTATCTCGTAGGTAAATTAGCCTTGACCCTAGTGCGGATACGCGTATCCTTGCGCGCGGAGATAGCCATGCGATCGCCGCTTAGTTTGTTGGTTGGGGGAGAGGGAGGCTTACGAGCTTTCTTTTTTGATTCTAGCCAAATCCCAAATTGAGGGGAGGAAAGTCCGGGCTCCACAGGGCAGGGTGCCAGATAACGTCTGGGTAGCGCGAGCTAACGGCCAGTGCAGCAGAGAGTATACCGCCGATGACTTCTTCGGAAGAACAGGTAAGGGTGAAAGGGTGCGGTAAGAGCGCACCGCGCGACTAGTAATAGTTCGTGGCACGGTAAACCCCACTCGGAGCAAGACCAAATAGGCCCTCATTAGGCGTGGCCCACGTTGAGGGCGGGTAGGTCGCTTGAGCCTTGGAGTGATCCAAGGCCTAGATGAATGGTCGCAGTTTCTTCGGAAATGACAGGACCCGGCTTATATAGTGTTGTCTCTTCAAATTAAAACCGTAACTTCGCAAGAAGTTGCGGTTTTTTGTTTTTAAATGGTTATTACCATTTGGTCTAAGAGTAAAAATGCGCCACAAGTCCCACTATATGGGGTCTAAACGAGCCTAATTTCTCATATCCCAGTAAACCGCCTTGCAATAGAGGGTTTCTGTTTCTATAGTGTGCAGAAGTGTTGTTTTGTGGGTAAAAGTGGGTTGTTGTGGGTTCTGGTGATCATGTAGAGCAAAATCCGCAGCCTTAATAAGCGAATCAAGGTATAAAATCATGTTTCGGGGTGTGCACAATATAAATTTGGATGCAAAAGGCCGTATGGCTATCCCCGCCCGCTACCGTCAATTGTTGCAAGAGAGCAATAGTGGTTCATTAGTTGTAACAATTGATACAGAAGAAGCTTGTTTAATGGTGTACCCACTCACTGAATGGGAACCTATCCAGGCAAAACTAGAAGCCTTACCCAGTTTTAACCCCGCCGCTCGTCGAATCCAGCGCTTAATTATCGGTCACGCCACCGACATCGATATGGATGCCAATGGTCGTTTGTTATTGCCCGCGCCGCTAAGAGAATACGCCGGTCTTGATAAAAAGATGATCATGATGGGGCAAGGCAAAAAATTTGAATTGTGGGATGAAGATCATTGGAGTGAGCGTCGCCAAAGCTACTTGGACACCATGCGCGATAATACACAGATGCCTGATGAGCTGATGAGCATATCTTTATAGGCTTTTATTGTTAAGTAAAGATTTGATGCGCGCACACTTACCAAAGAATTAGTAAATCCTTCCTTGTAGTGTCTGGAGGGGGATTCAATAATGAATTTGTAACGTACATAGATAGACTAAAGAATTGGTAAATCCTTCCCTGTAGCTTTTGGAGGGGGTAATTCAGTAATGAATTTGTAACGTACATAGATAGATTAAAGAATTGGTAAATCCTTCCCTGTAGAATGGGGTGGGTAATTAAGAGTTAATAGAGAACGCATATGAGCGAGCACATTACAGTATTGTTGCACGAAGCCGTAGACGGATTGGTAATTGATGCCGACGGCTTGTACGTGGACTGCACCTTTGGCCGTGGCGGTCATAGTCAGCTGATTTTGGATAAATTATCAGAGCATGGTCGATTGATCGGCATTGATAAAGACCCTCGAGCTATTGCCATGGGTATTGAGTTTGAAAGTCGCGATTCACGTTTCAAAATTTGCCACGGATCGTTTGCTGATATGCAGCAAATGGTATCGCAAGTAGGTGAAGGAAAAGCTGTGGCTGGTGTACTGATGGATCTAGGGGTAAGTAGCCCCCAATTAGATGAAGCAGAGCGTGGTTTTAGTTTCATGAAAGATGGTCCGTTGGATATGCGTATGAATACCGAAGATGGACAAACTGCCCAGCAATGGGTGAACTCAGCAAAAGAAGAAGACATTGCCAATGTTTTTTATGAATTTGGCGAAGAGCGCTGTAGTCGTCGCTTGGCGCGAGCTGTTGTGGCGCGTCGTGAACAAACACCATTTGAGCGTACTTTAGATTTGGCTGAAGTTATTAAAGTAGCGCACCCCCGTTGGGAAAAAAATAAACACCCCGCTACACGCTGTTTTCAGGCCATGCGTATTTATTTAAATAATGAACTGGGTGATTTAACCCACGGACTGCAAGTGGCTACCGATATGTTAAGCAAGTCAGGCCGTTTAGTGGTGATTAGTTTTCACTCTTTGGAAGACAGGATGGTAAAACACTTTATTCGTGACAAAGAGAAAGGCCCGCAGTTACCGCCTGACCTGCCCATCATGGAATCAGATTATCCTAAAGAATTGAAGCACATAGGAAAGGCAATTAAAGCCAGTAAGGCTGAGGTGGACGTGAACGTGCGTTCCCGCAGCGCTATCATGCGCATTGCGCAAAAAGAGATGTGATCGATTTATATGGCTAGTGTGCAAGGTTTGTTGGTGGCGTTAATCTTAATGTTTAGTGCGTTGGCCGTAATTTATACCAGCTATGTTAATCGCGAATTGGCACATGAATGGCAAAAGCTGGGTGAGGATTATACCTTGTTGCAAGAAGAGTATGGGCGCTTGATGCTGGAGTACAGTACGTTAGCAGCTCCTAGTCGAGTGGAGGAAATGGCGCGCGAAAAGCTTAATATGTCATTTCCCAACAAAAATAATACTAGGGTGATCCGCTTGGATCATCAGTAAATAACAC
>MAAB01007812.1_pt1 | contig 11319 bp, 10 predicted proteins | sample 1115991 | NCBI WGS metagenome assembly MAAB01 (sample SAMN04961124, study PRJNA320927) | seawater metagenome | isolation source: sample BD02T18 sea water enriched with oil for 18 days | place: USA:Gulf of Mexico | collected 2013-07-27
GAAGGTCGTTCGATTAGCTATAGTGAAATGGACCGCTGGGCAAACCGACTGGCACACCTTTTAATAAGCCGAGGTGTGGAAAAAGGCGACAGTGTCGCAATATTATTAGACAACCGGCCTGAGCTGTTAGCCAGTGTCTTAGCCTGCTCTAAAATAGGCGCAGTCAGCGCCATGCTCAATACCGCACAAAAAGGAAAGGTCCTCGCCCACAGCATCAATATTGTTGAACCTAAATGCATAATCGCCGGGGAAGAATGTCACAGTGCTTTCGATAACATACGCGACCAATGCCAACTGCAACATCACTTATATTTCTCTGATTGCGATACACTTTCCACAAAAGAAACCGATTCAAAGGCCTTACCCGCACACTGGGAAGATCTAGCAATACTGATTGCATCTCAGCCCAGCGATAGCCCCGGAATAAGTAAAAATATTAAACCCGAAGACCCCTGCTTTTATATTTATACTTCGGGCACGACGGGTTTACCCAAGGCGGTTATTTTTAATCACGGCCGCTTTATGAAACTCATCGCTAACTTTGGTTTAGTTGCCGTGCGCTTGCAAAGTGATGATCGTCTGTATGTACCGCTGCCGTTTTATCATGCTACTGCCCTTGGGGTTTGTTGGTCATCCGCTATTCCCAATGGTGCAGCCATTGTTATGGCGAGAAAATTCAGCGCCTCAAATTTCTGGGATGATATCCGAAAATTCAAAGCCACCTCTTTTGGCTATGTCGGCGAAGTGTGTCGGTATTTATTAGACCAGCCAGAGAAAGCCAACGACCGCGATCACAACGTTCGTATCATAGTAGGCAACGGCATACGTCCAGCAATTTGGAAAACCTTTAAGCAACGGTTTAACATTCCTAAAATCATGGAGTTCTATGCCTCTAGTGAAGGTAATGTCGCTTTTAGTAATTTATTAAACTTCGACGAAACCTGTGGTATAAGCCCTCTGCCATTTGCCATCGTGAAATACGACCGCGAGACAGACCAACCCATTCGCGATAAAAAAGGCCGCATGATCAAGGTCAAAAAAGGCGAGTCTGGATTATTAATCGGCAAGATCACTGCCAAAAGTCCGTTCCACGGTTATACCGATCCAAAGAAAACCAAAGCGGCTATATTTGAAGCTGTGTTTAAAAAAGACGACCGCTGGTTCAATACCGGCGATATTATGCTCAACATGGGTTTCCGCCACGCTCAGTTTGTTGATCGCACGGGTGATACTTTCCGTTGGAAAGGGGAAAATGTATCCACCACAGAAGTTGAATCGTTATTAGAAGATGTGAATAACATCACCGAAGCCATTGTCTACGGCGTAGAGATTCCCAATACCAATGGCCGTGCAGGCATGGCGAGTTTGAAATTGAATGGCAGTGTCGATGATTTTTGTTTTACTAACTTAGTATCACAAATAAAAGAATCTACACCGGAATATGCGATTCCGGTATTTTTACGGATTAACCAAGACGTCACGATAACCGGAACGTTTAAGCACATGAAAACACCGCTGAAAAATATGGGCTTTGATTTAGAAAAGGCTGATAGCCCGATTTATGTAAGACTGCCTAAAGCGGAGAAATATGTGCCACTGTGTGCTGATCTTCAGCAGAAGATTGAGCTGGGTGAGATTCGGTACTAATTAGCGCATGATATTTGATTCTCACTCCGTATAAAATTTTTATAGAGTGAGATTCAGCTATCCCTCACCATTGACAATTAATCAATTCAACAATAGTATTCGCCGCTTATTTTACTCTTAGCCATATAACGGATCTATTGTGCATTTAAATAAAATTCTCTTAACAGTTTTAACCCTTACCTTATCTTCTTATAGCTATTCTTACACTCATTTTTATGAAGAGACTCTTTTTGATAACAAGAATACACTTGATGATAACCAAGGCTGGTATGTCGGTTCTTTATTTGGAAATGCTACATTTAATTATAGTGGTGGAAGCGATGAAGCACTTATCACGGGTGGATATTGGGGTATAAATTTTATTGAAGCTTTTGGTCTTGAAAGCTCCATTATTAGTATAAGCGATGAAACTAATGGAACAAAAAATAATTTCTTAGCTCTTACCATAACACCGAAGATCAATATTCAGTTTCATCGTCGCTTTTCTCTTTATGCCAAAGGTGGAGTCGCTCTATCAATTCAAACTTCTGATTATACTAGAGACGATGATGATGATATTCCTAGCTGGTCTGGTAGTATTCCAACTTACGGTATTGGCGGTGAGTTTAGAATTATTGCAGGGCTAGAAGCTCGCTTAGCTTATGATAAATTTAAAGGGAAGTTGGCTCATAACGAGAATTCATCTTTTTACAATTTTTCTGATATAGATATCGATCTAGACCTAGTCACTTTGGGTATTCACTACCAGTTCTAATTATTTAGTTATTAGCATGATAAATTGTTAATACTATAAACTCTGCTCCAATTCTCAATTGGAAGCAGAGTCTTACTTCTCCAAAGCCTGAGCAAGTTAATCCAATAGCTTTGGCACTTTACCCGTCATATCTATCCAAGAGTTTGTACCCAGTAGTTCTGCACCTTCCACACTTGGGTCTTCATATCGCATCACAAAGTTTTTAGGGCCATGAGCATAAGCCACGACTAAGCCATATTCTGGATCTAAGTAACCACCGTGTGGAACGAGTCCTGGGTAGCTGATGCGCCAGCCCGGTCCGTCTAGTCCGACATAACCTAGAGTCAGTTTACCAATCACGTCATCGGGTAATAAGAAGAACCAAGTCCATGGACCACCCGATACGATTGACATAACTTCGTCGATTCCCATTCCATTTTCCGCGCTATTCACGTGGAGCTTGCCAAATTTTTCTTGTAAATAAATCACCACTTCAGGGGTTAAGGCTTTCATGTCGTACACTTTTGGATAAGGCGCAACACCTACCTCAGAGATCGATAAAAAACCACCTCGATGGGCTTCTGGCTGTCGGCCCGCTTTAGCGATTTGATCTAACAATTCTCCTCTATGCAAAGAGAAGATTGAAAGCAGCTCTTTGGTTTCTTCAGCATTAATCGCTCGGGTCTGCGAGGTTTTCAATATAAAAGCGGCGGTTTTAGGTAAAGATATTTCACTTACCCGAACGCCCACTTGGCCGAGTGCAGCATTTACATTTTTTAACCCAATCGTAGCGGCTCTGCCATCGCTGTAGGAAAGCTTAAGCATGCCTTGGGTGTCTGCACTATCATCTGCACTATCAGCATAGCCATTTACCGGTACTAGTATTGGTACGAGTACCAACATGGCACCCACTAGTAGGTTTACTGTTTTGCTTGTTAGATTGTTTATTACATTGTTCATAATTATTTCTCCTCAGAACGTCGCTCTACTTTGCACGACAACTGGCAATGGAAAAACATTAGATGAGTGGCTTAACTATTTACTTTTAGTAAACAATATCAGAGAACAATAACAGTCCGAATATTAGTCCTGAGAAAAATAATCACTTAAAAAATCAATAAAGGCACGAACCTTAGGTGACGATTCTCTGTGATAGGGGTATACCGCATAAAGCGCATGATCATCTGCTTGCCATTCGGGTAGCAGCGCAATCAACTGCCCTGATTTTAATTCGGCATCGACCAAGGCCTGTGGGATCAGCATGATGCCCAAACCTGCGACGGCGGCCTGCTTTAAGGCAATGCCAGTATTTACAATATAAGAAGCCGATACAATATCAACGGCTTTTACGTCATACTTTATCTTATCTTTCTCCTCATTCCGGCTACGGAAAAGCCAATTGGTGGGTGATGAAGACAAGCTATATAGCAAACAACTGTGCGACGACAAATCATCAGGACTGGATAACTCATGGGCACTTTGCACGTACTCGGGGGATGCGCACAGTACGCGTTTTATGGTGATGAGTTTACGCGATTTCAAATTTGAACTTTTAAGCTCACCACCACCGCGAATTGCCACATCGATTCCTTCTTCAACCAAATCAATGTATTGGTCACTCATCTTTAATTCGATTGTAATTTCAGGATATCGTTTTTTAAATTCACAAATAGCGGGATTTACCAACGCGATTCCCATCGACATAGGTACGCTGATTCTAAGTAGGCCCTTCAACTGGTGAGACGATTCAATAATAGATGAATCGGCATTACTTAGTTCATCTAATATGCTGCGCACTTGGTTGTAATAACGCCTGCCATTTTCGGTAATATGCATCTTACGCGTGGTGCGATTAATCAGCGGGCTTTGCAGGTAGTCTTCTAATTCATTGATATTTTTACTGATCGCCGCTTTCGATAGGCCTAAGTCTTCCGCGGCCGCCTTAAAGCTGCCCAGTTCAATAACCCGCCTAAATACACTGATTGCCCGTAATTTATCCATACTATTCCTGCTCTTTCTTACTTAAGCCACCGTTTAGTCCACAACATGCACATCTAACTGTCCACTTATAGTAAACAATCATATCACTCAAGTGCTGTTTATCCACTCAATGTTCCTAGTTATATTAGATATCAGAAACACACACCTGCTTACCAGCCAAGCAAGACCGGAGTATCTCATGGCAGTTTTAGACAAGGGTATATGGCACCCCAATAAAGAAGAATACGACTTATCCTCCGTCGATAATTTTCAGCCAGCGGAAGTTGCGGAAGCTGGACGCTTCCATCTTTACATGTCATTGGCCTGCCCGTTTGCCCATAGGCCTTATCTGGTGATTAGTTATTTAGGCTTGCAAGATGCGATATCAATTTCTTCAGTGGCACCAGAGCGCTTTGAAGACGGTTGGTTATTTGATGCGGAATTCCCAGATCCTATCAATGATTTAAATACCTTCGTCGCCTTGCATCAAAAAGCGAATTCTAACTATTCGGGTAAAGCCACGGTTCCGGTTTTATGGGACAAGCAAAAACAGACCATTTCCTGTAATGATTCCGCGTCTTTGGCAATGGACTTTGCAACTAACTGGCTACCTCTGGCAAAAAACAAAATCGAGCTGGTACCAGAGCACATCAAGCACGATATTATTGAGATGAATAGCTGGTTACACAATAATGTAAATCGCAAGGTATATCATGTTGGTTTTGCCCTAGACCAAACCTCTTACGATGCCGCCGGTGAAATATTATTTGATGCATTAGAGCAATTGGACAGCCGCTTAGTAAAGAGCCGCTATTTGCATGGTGACTCCATCACCTTGTCCGATCTATTTTTATTACCCACCTTAGTGCGTTTTGAAGCCGTATATGAAATGCACTTTAAAGCCAATAAAAAACCGTTAACTGCGTTTGAAAACCTGTATCAATATATGTTGGATTTTATGGCCATGCCGGTATTCAGAGAAACGATTGATATCGATTATATGAAACGTCATTACTACATCTCTCATCGTCATATTAATCCCATGGGCATAGTACCAGCGGGCCCAGAAATTTCTTGGTAAGAGTAAATACAATGAAAATATCTGTTAATAAAAAAGCTAAACGTACTGCTCATGGATTGATGCTGCTATCCATATTTTTTGCTGCTACCTCATTTCCAATAGGAGCCGCGATTACTCATGCCCTGCCACCGGCAGTTATGATGCTTGTCCGGTTTTTATTGGCCGCTATTTTATTTTCGCCCTACTTATTACTGAAAAATACTCTGTATATTCCTAGCGCTAAGAAGATGCTGGGTTATGGGGTATTAAGTATCCCGCTGGCAGTATTTTTCTGGTGTATGTTTGAAAGCCTTAGGTATACCAGTGTTTTAAATACTGGTGCCCTCTATACTTTGGTTCCTGCGATAACTGCAATCTATGCTTTAATCATCAACAAGGAAGTGACGCATAAGTTCAGATCAATGGGGCTACTAGTTGGAACACTGGGGGCTTTGTGGATAGTTTTTAGAGGGGATTATGCTGCCCTGATAAACCTTGATTTAAATAAAGGTGACTTTATTTTTATTATCGGCTGTCTATTCCTGGGTTTATACAGCCCTTTAATAAAAAGAATTTATAATAACGAGCCCATGGAAGTGATGACATTCTGGGTGCTTATCTGTGCAGCGGCTTGGCTGCTATTAGTATCGGCTAACCAATTAACCGATATCGATTGGAGCAGTATTAGTTATAAAGTTTACGGTGGAATTTTATATCTATCTTTATTTACAACTCTGGTGACCTTCTTTTTATTGCAGCTGTGTGTCGTTCGAATTGGCCCAACTAAGGTTGCTGCCTATGGCTTTTTAACCCCACTATTTGTTATCGTCATCAGTATTGTTTTAGGCACAGATCATTTTGAATTAATCACTTTACCCGGAATTATCATGGTAATTCTAGCGATGTTGATTATTCAGTATGAAGCTAACCCCATACCCTGACAGGAATACCAGTTTCCTGTTAAGGTTCTGTGCCAGAGATAAAGATAATATTAAATTTCAATTTTATAAGAATTTCAAGTCAAGCTCACTCAATATTTTTCTAGAATTGAATGATGTTTTATTAGTCATTATTACTGATGCCAAATCCTTGTCTGGATATATGCGCATTTCACAATGAAAACCGGCGCCACCACCTTCTTTGTAGTAGTAAGTAATACCGCTCAGTTTATCTATATGCCAACCTAGGGTCATATCTATATTTTCACCTGAATTTATTTTTTGTTGTGAATATAATAATCGCTTAGTTTTTTCTGTTAGAAGTTTTGACTGTTCAGAGAGCAAATCTTGTAGTACTTTGGAAAATGCTGTAGCAGAACCTATTGCCCCACCAAATGAAGGGCCGTTTAGATATACATCATTAATATGTAGCCAGCTACCTTCATATTCACCCAATACATTGTCATCAAGAAATAAACGACCCAATAAATTCATAAATGACCATTTCTTTAAATATCCTTTTGCATGGTTGTTTTCATTTACAATCAAAAATCCAATCTCATTTGAGTTTAGTCCTATTACTTTAAAAATATTATTTATTACATAATCAGAGTAAGTAATCCCACTAATTTTCTCGATAACTTTTCCAAGCAACCAATATCCGATATTTGAGTAACTATATTCGACGCCTACTTTTTCATCTGATTCTGAGTGTTCATTTAAAATTTTGGTGAGCGCCACTTGTTCATCAAAGTCAGCATGGTTCTTTGCAAGGTGGACCCATTTAAGGGGGATTGGATTTGGAATTCCCGCAGTGTGGCTTAAAAGATGCTTTATTGAAACATCAGGATTATATTGATGACTAATATAATCAGATAGTTTGTCATCTAGGTTGATTTTGTTGCGCTCAACCAACTGCAATATTGCAATTGCAGTAAGTGTTTTAGTCATCGAAAAAGCAGCCATTGTATGACTTGAGTTAAGTAAACTGTTCTTATTTATATTTGATAAACCGGCACTACCATCGAAAATGGTGGAATCTTTAGTTACAACAACATATTGAACACCAGGCTCAGTATTTTTCGCCAGATTTTTCAGCATATTGTTTACCATATTGTTTACCATATTGTTTACCATATTGTTCCTTGGTATCTCTTGTTTTTCGGTTGGCGCCGCTGAACAACTAATAGTGAGCAATAGGATGTGTAGCATTACGATTAGTTTCATTTACTCTCCAAATGTTGTTTTTTTGAAATGGCGGAAATTCGTTATTACCCACCTTGGATTTAAAGCTGACTTTATAAAAGAGCAGTAGTAATTCAATTATTGATTAGCCCCAAGAAAGTTATCGAATAATTTCGTCATCTCTTGGGGATTTTGTTTAGGCTTTACTAATTTAGTGCGCCCATTACTTAATCATCAATTACAGAAATAAGATCTGGATTCGTTACTAAATTTCTTACTGCATGGGCATGGTCTTCATTGAAGGTATTCCCCTTACACCATTCACCCACAGTCGCAATATCAACTTTGGCTACCTTTGGGCGCACATTCCAAGAAACCTGCAATGGAGAACCTTTTTCGTTATAGCTAGGACCTGTCGTTGAACCAGCATACTGAACTCCTGTCCCGGTATTGCTCGGAATATTACTTGCCTGATGTAGGCCATTCACTTTCTTATGCTGAGTTAAGTTAATAAAGTTCAGAGCTTTAGAATCATTAACTAGAACATAAACTTGAGTTTCTACCCGCAACTGAGGATTCATAATCGAATCACTGAGACAAGACCCCAAAGTAGGACCAGGTTCAATCTGTGCGCTTGAATGAACATAATGAACTTCAATAGTATCACCCGAACTTAATGCCCCATGTTTACTGGGACAAATATCTTGCTCTTTAGGCGCAAGCTCGGCGGCAGTTAGGGTACCAGAATATTTATAACCACTCTGATAGCCGTGCCCGTCACCATTTCCAGCATAGGTGGTGAACTCACCGCCCTTATGTTCGGCATTAGCATGAAAATGAATATTACACAGGTTCATTTCTGCAGAAGTTGGTGCTGTATTAAATATTCTAGAATTATTGCCCGCCAGAGTATCAATGTCTCGAGGTGATTGGGGGCCAAATCCTTTGCCCTGTGTATTCACAGCCAACTGTATTCTTTGCTCTGCGATAACGTCATTCGATACAGACAGGTATACGCTATTATCACTCTCATTTGCACTTATCTGCATAGGTAATAATGTCATTGCTGATACTGCAATAATAAGCTCTTTATTCATGTTATAAACCCCTAACTTCCTAGTTAATGTGATTTTTATACGTCCTGCTATCCCTACGCGCTAAAAGTGCTGTCCATCGCCTATTCTTAACGAAATATTTCGTTAGACGCAGGTTAATTGATCATATTTTTCTAAACAACCTTCGACTCATGTAAGTACCACCAATTTCGTAGATACACGCTAAAACTATATATGAAAATCAGGCCTCTCGATTAATACGTTTTAACTTCCTAAAAGCAGCGTTTAATAATGCCCTACTATAAATTTCATGAAACTTACCAAACAGATGAAAAAGCACCCCAAACGAAGCTTGCTTGTTTTCAGTTATATTTTTCGGCACAACTACCGAGCCAAAATATAGACGCGTACTCATCTCATTTTCATTAAGCTTTTCCACCATAAGCCAAGAGCGCGTATTACCCGTAAAATCTCGCAGCATAATCTGATTAGACTGCCGCCCCTCAACTGTCCAAATAGAATAACTGTCAGATTTTTCCAACGAAAGTTCAATCGCCTCATCATCCTTGGTGCACTTAAACGTCGCCAGCGATAACAGTGAGCGCTCTAATTTGAATATAGCCGTTGTATAAAAAGCCTGAATATATTTATCCAGGCTAATATCTTTTGTGATATCAATATAATAACAATCAACAAAAGCCCCTTGCTCTTTATAGCTCGTGGATAAAGCATGACTCGGCAGTTCGCTTGCAATCACTTTAGGCATCATTAATTTTCCATGACTTAATTTTCTGAGAGAGTACTGTTCAATCTATTCAATTCAGACAACGACCGTATCACATAGACAGATTTATTCGCAGAGTATTGTTCTAATGTCAGTAGGAAATCATCGTTCCAAAATAGTGGGCAAAGTCTCAAGGTCTTATAACTTTCCCAACTTCCCTTTAAAACCGAGCTGCCCTCTGGCCAACCTTCAGGCCTAACCAACAAACCTTTAAACAGTCGCTTGGTCACCAACCAATAACTCACAAGATAAGGAAGATCGATATAGATTAAGGTATCTGCCGCTTCTAAGCGCTGGTTAAATGGCCCTATTGGGCCGAAGCCTTCGATAATCCAGTCATCGCCAGATAGCATACCGTCATGCGCCCGATCGAACGTCTGCCTATCGACCAAATCTCCATTTTTCTGATACACAATTGTATCCAATTGGTGCAAGGGAATTCCCGTTACCGATGCAAGCCTTTTGCTAAAGGTGGACTTACCACTACCTGGCTTACCAAATACTGCGACTTTTTTCATACTGCCTCCGTTCATTAAATATTACCCAAGAGGCAGAAACAAAAAACCCGCCTCTAGGGCGGGTTTGATTAAATACTACGCATCAAAAATCCCACCATTCCTATGGAATGATAATAATTCGAGATGTTGATTGCGTAAGATTTATATTCATTTGTTCATATTGGTAGATAGTCATATTAATGTCAATTAATTAAACCAAGGCTGACGCCAGCTCCTCTTTAGACGGAAGTTCGCTACCAAGAGCTTTTCCAGTCACCGTGTAATAAGCCAGCCCCAAGAGTAAATCTTCATTAACGCGCTTTATTAAACGACCGATCACCAGCGAACCTAATAATTTGCCCAATAATCCGAACTTCACCTCGAAGTTCATATCCATAGTGACTTCACAGCTTGCTTCAGTGAGTTTTTCGACATTGAAAGCGGCATTCATAAACTTCATAGGAACTGTAAAATTACTCAGAACAACCTTAAAACTTTTATTCTCTTGGTATTCAACAATCTCTTCGTGCAAACTGGTTTTATCATGAAAGATACAATGGCGAACAGCCCCTAGACCCGTTTGTTTATCACCAATCAAAGGGGACTTATCGATGCCGATACTAAACTTTTCAACCCCCGCATAATCATCCAATACGTCCCAAACTTTGTCAGCCGGAGCATTGATTTTTAATACGGTTTGAAGGTGATGTGCCATAATCTGATCTCGTTTAATTTATTCTAGTTAAAGTATCCCATACTCTACTGACAAAAAGTGTCAGTAGTAATATTAGCGCATAAACTACGGCTCATTAATTATTATCCGTCATTCTATTTAAAGTCACTAGTCTTCTCTGTTCGTCCTCAGTAAACAAGACTTTTTGCAATACTAGAATTTCATCCTGCTTATCGGCTTGGCTTAAGCCCTCACTGTCCATAATTGTTTGCCGTTGCTGCCGATAATTTGAAAAGCGAGTATCCCATATCTGTTTTTCTTCATCCCTAGTTGCAAAGCGCTCTGCAGTATTAGGATCATAAACTTGAGTACGCATTTGATAGATATCTTCAGCGCTAGCACCTAAGTTTCTTGCTACACGAATCTCTTGCAGCAAGATTTCTCGTTGATATTCACTACGTTTATGCGCTTGCTCTGCCGGAGGAAGCAAAGATATTAACTCTAATGCCTGCTGTTGTTTTTCTTCTTCTGTTAAATATGAATCTCTGTTTACCGCTAGCATCGCGGCAGTGTAATTATCCTGACTATCTTCTTTCAAATAAAAGGCATCATAGACCGCTTGGCTTAGATGGATCGAGCGGGTTTCTCTACGTTCCTCTAGTACTTTCTGGTAGTCGATTTTCTGCTCTGCATGAAATTGGTTTTCGGCTCGCTCGGCCTCAACGTCCATCAAGACCATTTTATAATCAAAGTACTGGGCTAGCACA
>MAAB01030523.1_pt1 | contig 11319 bp, 11 predicted proteins | sample 1115991 | NCBI WGS metagenome assembly MAAB01 (sample SAMN04961124, study PRJNA320927) | seawater metagenome | isolation source: sample BD02T18 sea water enriched with oil for 18 days | place: USA:Gulf of Mexico | collected 2013-07-27
TGATGATCTAGAATTAACTGTTCGTTCAGCTAACTGTTTAAAAGCAGAAGCAATTCAATACATTGGTGATTTAGTACAACGTGCTGAAGTGGAGCTTCTTAAAACGCCTAATTTAGGTAAGAAGTCTCTAACTGAAATCAAAGACGTGTTAGCGTCGCGTGGTTTGTCTCTAGGCATGCGCCTAGAAAACTGGCCACCTGAAAGCATTGTTGACAACGACTAGTTCGATCATCATTTTTTTAATAGTTTGAGAGAAGGATTAACTTATGCGTCATCGTCAAAGCGGTCGCCAGTTAAACCGTAATAGCAGTCATCGCCAAGCGATGTTCCGCAATATGGCAAGCTCTTTAGTAAAGCACGGCGTTATCAAAACGACTGTTGCTAAAGCTAAAGAACTACGTCGCGTTGTTGAGCCACTGATTACATTGGCCAAAACCGACAGTGTTGCAAATCGCCGTTTAGCGTTTGCTCGTACACAAGATAAAGAAGTAGTAGGTATTTTATTCAGCGAACTTGGTGCTCGTTACCAAGAACGTCCAGGTGGTTATACTCGCATTTTAAAATGTGGTTTCCGTACTGGTGATAAAGCGCCTATGGCATACATTGAATTAGTAGACCGCCCAGTAGTAGAAGATGCTCCTGAAGTAGTTGAAGAGTCAGCTGAAGCTTAAACGAAAGTTTATACTTTAATTAAAAAACCGAGCCTTGGCTCGGTTTTTTATTACCTAAAATTTGGCTAATATATTGATGATATAGATAGTGATTATGCCGTTTTCAAAGTTAATCTTGTCGCTTTCTTCCTTGACCTAAACGTAAATTCACCGTATAAAATATCTATTATACTTTAGTTGAATCTTTGAGCCTTTATGTCGACACGAAATCCTATTATAGCCGTTACTGGCTCATCAGGAGCTGGAACATCTACAACGACTGCTGCATTCGAGCATATCTTTAGAACACTCGGTATTTCCTCAGTCAATGTCGAAGGGGATAGTTTTCATCGTTTTTCCCGACAAGAAATGGATATGGAAAAGCGTAAAGCAAAAGAGGCACGCACTAACATCAGTTACTTTGGTGATCTCGCTAATGATTTTACCGCCCTTGAAAAATTGTTCCATGATTATAGTGAAACTGGTAAAGGCCAAATTAGGCGCTATTTGCATACGTTTGATGAAGCCGTTCCTTACAATCAAATGCCAGGTACTTTTACCCCGTGGGAAGAATTTGGGGAAGGTACGGATTTGTTATATTATGAAGGGCTCCATGGCGGTGTAGTAACCAAGGACAATGACGTTGCCAAACATGTTGATTTGCTCATTGGCATGGTACCGATTGTTAATTTGGAATGGATCCAGAAGATCATTCGCGATACTAATAAGCGTGGTCACTCTCGAGAGGCTGTGACAGCCAGCATAGTACGCAGTATGGAGGATTATATATCTTTTATTACACCACAATTTTCTCGCACTCATATTAACTTTCAGCGGGTGCCTACTGTCGATACCTCAAATCCATTTAGCGCTAAGGCAATTCCTAGCTTAGACGAAAGTTTTGTTGTCATTCGTTTTCGTGAAGTCAAAAATGTAGATTTTCAGTATTACCTGCGAATGATTGATGGCTCATTTATGTCACGAATTAATACCCTTGTAGTTCCAGGGGGAAAGATGGGACTCGCGATGGAGCTCATTTTGACACCTTTAATTCGTGATTTGATGGATCGTAAAAATCAAGCAAATAAACAGTTAGATTGGATGAGTGATTTATAAAGCGTAAGTACTGATAAAAAGCGCGTTTAGTGCTGAGTTAGGACAAGTAATGCAGCATGCTCATTTAATGGGGAGGAAAGTTACTCAGGTGCTGTGCCCTTGCTGTGATATATTCATAACAACAAATTTTGTAGAGAACCTGTGCTGAGCATGCAATATATCCGCTAGCTTGTTATGGTTCATTTTGACTTTCAGTAAATATTACAAATACACTTTTACATGATTACGACCAGCGGCTTTAGCTTCATAGAGCGCTTTGTCGGCTTTTAATAATAACTCTGATAAGTCTTTTTCTTCTTGATATCTTACGACGCCAGCACTGACTGTTTGTGTCAAGTTACTTGACACTGTTGACCATTCATACTGCTCAATAGTAGTTAACAGCCTATTTGCGATCGTTAAGGCTACTTCAATTTCGGTATCAGGCAGTAAAATTATAAATTCTTCCCCCCCAACGCGACCTAGGATATCTCCGTTGCGGATGACCTTAGTTGCAATGTCAGCAAGGCAGATTAAAACTTGATCGCCGATATAATGCCCTAATTCATCATTAACTAATTTAAAATAATCAGCATCAAAGAAGATTAATGAAAATGGTTTTTTGCTTTTCTTACAGAGGGTAAGGCACCTTTCAGCCTGAACGTAAGTTTCCCGTCTGTTAGCTACTTGGGTTAATTCATCAGTAAATGCGAGCTTTCTATATTGCTGTTTATGATACATCTGCTTATAAGCAAATATAGACACCAATATTAAAATGATACCGACTAAGCTAATTATGATAATTTGCATTGTCTTATTACGTTGTAACATATGTAACTGTATTTCTTTATCATTAGCGTGCTGTAGCAGTAGGTCATTTTCATGTTTAATTCTATCGGTATCAAAGCGTGTGCGTAATTCAGCATTGAGTTTGGTAAGTACTCTTTCGTCTTGTGCTAAATGAACTTTGAGATAGTCAGCTAAACTTTGGTAGGCGTTTTGCCAATCCTTATCTGCCTGATAAATGTTACTCCTAAGCTCTAGTACTTTACTTAGGCCACGTTGATTTTTATCAATGATAAAGGCCTTCTCAGCGTTTTGTAACGCAGCTAAGCTAGCGGGGTAATTGTTAAGTTTAAATTGTGTGTTTGCTAAATATAATTGTAAAAAACTATAAGGAGCATTGTACTCAGGTGTAATGATACTTTCTGCTTGTTGTAATAAAGTTAGTGCCTTGCTGTATTGGCCTAATGATATTAGATTATTAGCTATATTTATCGACATATCAGCTGAAATTACTGGCTGCTTATCATGTAGAAACTCTTGGCTCATCCGATAACGGGTATTGGCTTCTTCTAAGTCGTTTAATTGCTCTAAAGAAGAGGCTATTTGAATGTTTATGTCATTAGCTTCAAATATTTTGCCTTCTTTTATATAAATATCTTCTAATTGCAATTGATATTTTAAGGCGCTTTTTGCATCACCAAATCGTCGGTAGCTAGTTGCGAGCTCGCCTAAGTTTATATTGGCCCAATAGCTCAATTTTAGAGACTCGTAGTGACTTTGTGCGGTCAGTAAATCTTCAAGGGATGCAGAGTAATTACCTTGATATGAGTGCAAAGTGCCCCGTTGACTGTATCCGTGGGCAATCAATAATGGTGCCTCTATGATGTATGCTTGGTTAATCGCGTTTGTTAAATCTTGCAATGTAGTATCAACTTGACCTAGTAATCGTTGATAAGTTGTTTTGCATAATGTTAAATCAATTGTGATTTTTGAAGGGGCGGGTGAATTAAAAATATCAAGTTGTTCATTTGCGAACGATATCGCTTGTTTTATTTGAACATTTGTTTCGACTTTCTGATTCCAACATTTGGCACGAATATATTCTTTTTGCCGTAGCAGATCATCGGGCGAGATAGTTTTTTTTAGTTCTTGTAATAAGCTACTGGCCTGTTGCGGGGATGATGGTTTGCTTGTTTTAAATAATGTAATAATGGCATCAGCACGTTTGTTTTCAGCAGCGTCAACGGATAAACATATAAATATACTGCTAATGTAACTTGCAAAAATGAATGAAGTAAGAAGAAACTGCCTAATGAACAAAAAATACTCCTATTCCATCATAATTAACGCATTATACCATCAACGAAACTAAACAGTTTGCTCTACTTAGAAAGATTTTTGCAGTGTAGAGTGTTGTAACTGTGAGTCATTTTTGGTGACATAACCTGACGATATCAAGAAAAATAGATCTTTGAAAGTACTGCAAAGTTTCTTAGCAGTAATGACGACAACTTTGTCTGGGATGTGAACTATTTACTGTCAAAAAGTTCGCTTAATTCTCTAGTTAGTAGCCCTTTTATTTGTTCTTTATCTTGCGCTAAGATTTGCTGCTGACAGAGGCTAGAATCTAAATCAAATATGTGTTGCTTCAAATTGATCGACTGCCTTACAAGCTTACAATGAAATAAATTGTGAGTTGTCATTACACTATCTCTAACACGATACTCATTACGTGTACCTTTAGCTAAGTGCTGGCTAATTGAACTGATTTTATGATCACTAAAGTGTTTTTTACCACGATGATCGCGAGTCATGCCTCGGACACGATAGTCTATATCGATAACATCAGCGGAGAAGGCCTCTATGACATAATCGAGAACTTTTAAAGGAGAAATAATACCACAGGTCGATAGCTCAATATCGGCTCTGAAAATGGCAACACCCTTCTTTGCAGTTTCTTCTGGATAGGTATGAATGCATAAATGGCTTTTATCTAAATGAGCCACTAACGACTCAGGCTTTGCTTCTTCTGAGATCATTAGCGTCACACTCGCCCCTTGAGGAGTGTAATCCTGGCTTGCAATGTTCAATACATTACCACCAATAGCGTGACAAATCTTAGTAAGCAATTCTTCGAGCAGCTCACTGTTATAGGTTTGATTGATGTAGGTATTATAACTATCAATGGATTGATTAAAGGGCAAATAATGCACCCTATATAACGAAAAGCTTAAACTTTTCGTTAAATTATTAAAACCATACAAGGGGATTTTATTATCTGTTTCCATAAGGCAATATGATTATGGAGCAATAATTTTGAAATCGTGAGTAATGTTAACTTTAGCGTTCAACATTAAAGCAACTGAGCAATATTTATCTGCAGATAAGTTAACTGCTCGTTCAACATGTTTAGCTGCTACATCAGTTCCAGTGATAACAAAACGAAGGTGAATTGTTTCAAAAAGAGCAGGCACACTATCAACACGCGTACCGGAAAGTTCAACATGACAGCCGGTTATATTTTGACGCGCTTTTTGCAAAATACTAACTACATCTACCGAAGAGCAGCCACCAAGTGAAATGAGTACACCTTCCATAGGGCTTGGGGCTAAATTACCACTGTTTGCATCTAACACCATGGTGTGACCACTTTCTGAGGTACCCATGAATAACTCTTCGCCTAACCATTTTACTTGTGCTTTCATTATCGACTCTTTTTGCCATGAATAGATAAGGGATTCTATCGAAGATGAAGCACCTTCACCAGTTGTTATATGTAATAGAGTTTTTATAACGTGCAGATGGCTAATTAATAGTGAACAATAGTAATGATAATGAACTGAAGTTAGCTTATGCTTTGTGGATAACAGTATCAAAGAGATTTTTGATTAAACCTGCAAATTCAGTTATGAAAGCTCGTTGCTCAGCATTAACCGGGTTATTAATGACACCAGATAAGATTTCTTCAAGATCATATACTATTGCATCTACTTCTCGGATTATGGCATTACGTTGATTAAACGTCAGGCTTTGATTTTGACTGCAAACAGTAATAATTTGATCACATAATTCAATTTCAATGGCTGACATTACGGTTTCAGTGACTTGAGTGGGGGCTATAGAGTTTTCAAATAAACTGAGATGCTCGGTAAGATACTCAATGATCTGAATATAGCCGTCAGTGTCTGTAACCATAATATCTTAATTTACCTATATAGAAGAGTAGTACTTTTGTTTGAGTATAGCAGGAAGTATTGTGTTTTTAATGAGTGATAATGAATACGATAGGTATTATAGCCCATTATCACTTTAAAAGATTATAATAAAGGGCTGTAAACCATTTGGGCGTTTATTTGAGTGTTGTAGGCACAACCATCAAAACAGCACGTTGACCGTTACCGACATTCGCATTAGGGAAGACGATACTCTCACCTGGTAAGCTAGTACGGTATTCTTGATCGCTATCAGTCGACAGCAGAGTGCCGACAGGGTAATCAGTAAAATTACTGGCATTATCTGCAACAAAAAGTTCGAATTTATCACTTATTTTAGTGATATCACCTAATGCTTCAAATAAATTAAAATCATTATTTTCAAAACTTTTTAGAACTATTTCTTCACCGCTAACTAATGCGCTTAAATTGTCCGTCATGGCTTGAAAATTAGCCATGTCGTTTTCACCAAAAGGTCTTACTTTACCTAATTCAATGGTAAACGCGTGTGCACAGAAATTGGCACTACTGAAATAGGAAAATGTGCCACTAGGACCATGACCAAATAAAATAGTATTAACGCCACAACTAGCCATGAAGCTTAATTGTTCTTTATCCCATGGTTTTCCTGCTTGATAAGGGTAAATGGCAAATTTTTCATATTTAGAATCACGAATGGCAGTATGTAAATCATAGTGATAGTTAGTTACTTGGTTCTTGCTGGTATTGCCACCGTTAAAGAAATCACTGACATAGTTTTCTAATTTTGCTGCACGGTACTTTTCATAACAAGGGGTTAACTCTTGGTGCTTTTTACAGAACAAGCGGTTTAAATTTTCAGTTTTAAAGCGCTTAGCAATATTCATTGCTACAGGGTTACCCATAATGAATAGGGTACGGTGCTTAACTTGGATTTTCTGCGCAATAATGTCACTAATCAACTGCTGTACAATTTCGATTGGTGCTGTTTCATTGCCATGAATACCCGATGAAATAACAATACTCTTACTTGGTGTTGCCCACTTTGTCGGCTCTACCAATAAAACACCGGTATCGAGTAAGCTAACTTTTGCTTGCTTGACGTTAAAACTTAATTGGTTTTCTATGCCAGTTTGGACAAAGCCTTGCTCAAACTGGCGTGTTAACGCGATAAAGTCACCTTGTGCAATAAATTGTTGATAAGCTTGGGTAAAGCTATCAGATGTAATATCTGTAAGGTTTGATGTTTCTGCTGTAAGAGTATTATTGTATTGCATTTAGAATTTCATACCTGGCGTTAAGGTTGCAGGTAGGCTTACCTTCTCTGCTTCAACTGAGGCAATTGGGTATGCACAATAATCCGCGGCATAAAATGCACTGGCTCTGTGGTTACCACTAGCACCGATGCCACCAAATGGTGCAGCGCTGCTTGCACCAGTAATTGGCTTGTTCCAGTTAACAATACCAGCACGAATACGAGTAAAGAAGTGATTATATGACTCTTCACTGTCAGACAGTAAGCCTGCTGATAAACCAAATCCGGTGTTATTTGCTTCATCAATGGCTTTATCAAAGTCGTTATAACGATACACTTTCACTAATGGACCAAAGTACTCTTCGTCAGGTACGTCAGCTGCAATGTCAGTTACATCAATGATACCAGGTGAAACAAAACCTGTACCTGCTTCTAAGTGCTTAAGTTCTATCATCGGTTTTGCACCTAAGGCAGTCAATTTTGCTTGTGCATCGACTAAACTTAACGCTGCTTTCTCTGAGATCATAGAACCCATAAATGGCTGTTCTTTATCATCGTAGTAACCAATTGTTAGGTTTTTAGTTACTTCGATAAGGCGGGCTAAAATAGCATCACCTTGTTCATTGGCTTCAATGAATAAACGACGTGCACAGGTACAACGTTGGCCAGTAGTGACAAAAGCAGATTGCACAATGTCATGTACAACGGCATCAATATCGCTGACATCTTTAATAACAAGTGGGTTATTCCCCCCCATTTCAAGCGCAAGAATTTTGCCCGGTTGCCCAGCAAATTGCTCATGCAATAAATGACCTGTAGTAGAGCTACCTGTGAAAAATAAGCCATCGATAAGTTTATGGCTGGCTAATGCTTTACCTGTGTCGACTTCACCTTGCACTAAGTTAATAACACCTTTAGGTAAACCTGCCTGCTCCCATAGTTTTAGCATTTCTTCTGCAACACGGGGAGTTAACTCACTTGGTTTAAACACAATAGTATTACCCGCTATTAAGGCAGGAACTATGTGGCCATTTGGTAAATGTCCTGGGAAGTTATAGGGACCAAAAATAGCCACAACACCATGAGGTTTGTGACGAATAAAGGCTTTTGCACCTGGCATTGGGTTTTCAACAGTTCCAGTACGTTCTTGGTAAGCTTTCAGTGAAATCGCTACTTTAGCGACCATTGCGCCAGCTTCACCTGTAGTTTCCCATTTAGGCTTGCCTGTTTCTAAGGCAATAGTTGTTGCTAATGCATCTTTATTTTCAGCTAATAACTCAGCAAATTTAGTCACTACAGCAACTCGTGCTTCTAGGCTAATATTTGCCCAGCTTTCAAATGCTTTTCGAGCGCTTAATACAGCATCGTTTACTTGATCTGCACTGGCAGTTTTACCTTGCCAAATGACTTCATTACGAGCGGGGTTAGATGAACTAACATCATGACCTAAGCCTGCTTGCCATTGACCATTAATAAATTGAACTGGATTTGTGTGAGACATGGTATTTCCTTCTCATTGATAGTGGTGATAGAGAAATTCTGCTATCACCCTTAATAATTTGATGAGTGACTAGTGATAGTCACGCTAAATTTTTATGTTGCTGTGCTAAGACAAAGTGGCAGGAGTTAATTGGATATTATACGAACCCAATCACCGGCGCTTACCATCAAAGCATCGGCAACAGCTTGGCTAATCACAACTTGATTAGCGGTGTCACGTAGTGACAGTGGAGCTTGAGTGGCTCTGAAGCCTTCAACTTGACTATTACATATTATGTAATTATCAGTTGATTGCACTTCGTCAATAATCACTTGGCAACGCTTACTTTGGCTAACGGATCTAATATTATTAACATTAGATTCAACTGTTGGACCGGCATCAAAAATATCAACATAACCACGTCTAGCAAAACCTTCAGCTTCTAATAAGCGAAGTGCTGGAACTGTTTGTGGATGGACCTTATCAATAACGTCTTGTGCTTCTTTACTTAGTAAATTCACATAAATTGGATATTTAGGCATTAACTCAGCAATAAACTCTTTTTTACCTATTCCGGTTAAGTAATCGGCAGTAGGAAAGTCCATTGAGAAAAAGTGTTCTTCAAGCCAGTTCCAAAATGGAGAGCGGCCTTCATTGTCTGAAACGCCACGCATTTCAGCAATAATGGTGTCAGAAAAACGTTCTTTATGTTCCGCGATAAAAAGAAATCGGAAACGCGATAGAAAACGACCATTATTATTTTTGCGATGGCTGTCACTTAAATATAAGGTGCAAATTTCACTGGCACCTGTGTAATCATTACACAGTGATAAAGTTTCTACGGTATTGTAAATATTCAGTTCACGTGAGCTATGGACTACTTTGCCTAAGTGATAATGATAAAAAGCATCATCTAAACCAACAGCAGCTTCAATACCACTGGTACCAACAACTTTACCTGTTTCGGTATCTTCCATAACAAAAAGATAACCTTCGCTTCCCGCTTGGCTTACTTCTTTAGAAAAGGATTCTTCAGCAAGGTTAATGCGCTGTTGAAGTAATTGCTCATTTACTGGTAGTGAAGTAAACCCATGACCAGAATCTATTGCGATTTGGTGTAGGGCTTTCAAGTCACTTTTTTTAATAGGACGTACAATGATCATAAATGCTCTCGATGAAAAGAAGTGGAAACCTGCTCAAGCTCTAGAGAGGATGAACAGGTAACTATTAGCATTAACTCGATTAAACTAAGTTTGCGATTGCTTTTTCAAAGCGCGCTAAACCAAGAGTGATATCTTCATCAGAAATAACAAGCGATGGTGCAAAGCGAACAATACTTGCGCCTGCAACTAATACCATGACACCTTCGTCCATTGCCGCATTTAAGAAGTTTTTAGCTTGGCCTTGGTATTTTTCGTTTAATACCGCACCAATCAATAAACCTTTACCGCGGATTTCAGAGAAAACATTATATTTAGCGTTAATGCTATTTAAGCCTTCAACGTAAAGCTTAGCTTTAGTTTTTATACCTGCTAAAACTTCTGGTGTATTGACAGTATTTAATACGGCTTCTGCAACAGCACATGCTAGTGGATTACCACCATAAGTACTGCCGTGTGTACCAATTTTAAGATGCTTAGCAATCTCAGTAGTCGTAAGCATTGCGCCGATAGGGAAACCACCACCTAAACCTTTAGCTGAAGTTAAAATATCTGGAGTAACACCTAGGTCCATATAAGCGTACAATTCACCTAAACGGCCAACACCAGTTTGTACTTCATCAATAATAAGTAATTTGGGGTTTCGACTAAGCGCTAGGCAAATTTGAATAATACTTTGTTCACCGGCTGAATGGTCGGCTATCTTGCGACTTTGATTTATCGATAAGTCATCAAATGTGCTCAAATAATCATAATATTCATCTAGACAAAAATTTGCACAAAGAGATTTGGTTGTTATAAGTAATTGTTCCACTGTCATCCAAGGGTAAACAAGATTTTTGTCATAGATAACGGCCACATCGTTCATGACTTGTGTTCGCTCATTTTCAGGTGACTGGCCAAATACATTGATCGTCCCCCGATAAGCTTGGGTGCCACATACTGCCTTAATAAAGCTACTCTTACCTTGACCGTTTCGACCCATTAGGCCTATGACTCTACCTGAATGTAAGTTCAAGGAGATATTTTTTAATACTTCTTTAGTGCCGAGTAAAATTGATAAGTCTGTTATTTCTACTGATTTCATTTTTTACTTTTCATCCTCAAACACTGAGCTGATCAATGATAATAATTGTTCTTGGCTGATATTGAGTAACTTGGCTCTTTGTACGAGCTCAACTAATTCATGTTCTGAAAATTTCTGTTTATTTATTGAAACTAGAGTGTTGAATGCTCCAGTTTTTATAAACATACCTATGCCACGACGTTTTTCGATAATATTTTCTTGTACTAAAACTTGCGTTGCTTTTAATACTGTTTGTGGATTAATTGAAAAATCCTGTGATAGCTGTCTAACTGAGGGCAATGATTCACCTTCGGATAATTTTCCGGATAATATACGATCCTTGATCAACTCAATAAGTTGAAAAAACAATGGTCTATTGTCATTTGATTGATTTAGCATTGCGGGTGTATTCTTCAGTAGTAACAATTGATTTGGTGTTATGGTTGAGTGTAACACCTGTTAAGATGTTAAGCATTAAGTATTTTTAATATTTGATGAGTGTCATCTTTAAATAGGGGGAGTGATCGACAACCTAAGTCACACTTTGGTTGTCGAGATATTGTTAATTTATATTAACTGTAATAATGAAAATATTACGGGAACTAATGTGAAAACAAACTTAATAATATTTATTTA
>MAAB01042848.1_pt1 | contig 11318 bp, 6 predicted proteins | sample 1115991 | NCBI WGS metagenome assembly MAAB01 (sample SAMN04961124, study PRJNA320927) | seawater metagenome | isolation source: sample BD02T18 sea water enriched with oil for 18 days | place: USA:Gulf of Mexico | collected 2013-07-27
TCCACCACAAAAAAATCACTCTCTCCTAAACGAGCCGAGACATCGAAATTTTTAGGCACGCCACCAATTAGGAAACCGGGTTTAAATCCACAATCTTCCAATACCCAAGTGAGCATACTACTGGTGGTGGTTTTACCATGGGTTCCAGCCACCGCCATCACCCATTTCCCTTTAAGAATATGCTGCGCTAAATAAGCAGGGCCTGATGTATAGGGGATTTGGCGATTCAATACATATTCCACCGCCTCATTTCCACGGCTCATGGCATTGCCAATCACCACCAAATCAGGAGCAGGTTGTAAGTGCTCTGCATGAAAACCCGACATAACATCGATGCCGGCATTTTCAAGTTGAGTGCTCATGGGAGGATATACATTTTGATCTGAGCCCGTGACCTTATGACCCTGGGCGGCCGCTAATTGGGCCAGGCTGCCCATGAAAGTACCGCAAACACCTAAAATATGAATATGCATAATATTAAATTTTATTCCCAGTAAGAACGCAAAACTGGGCCTATTAAAAACCCAAAAGCCCAATAAACATAATTTTTTTATGATTATTGGGCTTTTATCTCGTCAGGTTCATTATTTAGCCTACAGAGCTTACCTATAGCGAATAAACCAAAGTTCTGCTAGTTGTTTAAAAAACAAACACCGTTAACAACACCGCAATGGCAATGCCCTGTACCACTGCTAAGGTTTGCCATAATTTAAGAGGGTCACGCTCAATTAAAGGCACAGAGCGCTTATGGCGGAATTTTTTATTGGGTGTTTTTAAATCAAAAATAAATTCCGACATGGCTTGCTGGCGATGCTCTGGCATGGGCGACATGGCTTTCTCTAGCGCTGCATCCATCCAATAAGGCACCATGGGGTTATGCGCCAACGCACTTTGAAATTTTAATCCATTAATCTTGCGCTGATCTGTAAGTTTCTCTAGGTGTTTACCAAAAGGCATTTTTCCGGTGAGCATTTCATAAATGACAACCCCCAAGCTAAACATGTCAGATTTTCTGGTTTTCTTTAATCTAAAGCGCGTTTCTGGCGCACTGTACGATGCAGTTCCCAGAGCATGATCCCGCTCAAAGGGCGTTTGAATTTCATCTACTCCAGCAGCAAAACACGAACCAAAATCAATAATTCTCGGGACACCCTCACGATCAAGAATAATGTTGTCCGGCTTAATATCCTGATGAAGAATGTCTTTACGGTGAAAGGCTCGCAAGCCACGACTAATCAGTTCGCTTATGCGTACCACTTCATTAATATCAGGCTTGGGATTTTCCTTTATCCACTGTTCTAGCGTCTGCCCATCCACATACTCCATCAAAGTATAGAGCGCCGTTTTTGGGCCATTCGATTCGGCAATTTTTACTACGTACGGACTCTCCACACGATTACCTATCCATTGTTCTAGTATAAATCGTTCTATATAGGCGGGGTCATCTTCGTAATTTAAAGATGGGGTTTTCATAATTAAACGTCGGTCATCGCTATCCTTTACCAAATATATTTGGCTGCGCTGACTGGCATGCAACTCTTTTAAGACCCTATACCCATCCAGTGACTGCCCGACCTCCAACGGTGGCGGAAATTTAAGGTCACTCAACCGATTATAAATATCCTGGGTGTCGGCACTGGGCAAGTCATCTACACGAATCAGCTGGCAACTTAAATTATCTTCACTACCTGATTCCAGTGCCACCTGAATTAAATGGGCGCAGGTGCCCTCAAAATCACCCTGGTGATTGCGAATGATATGGTGAATGTTTTTTTCGGAAATAAAATCATGAATGCCGTCGGTACTTAAAAAGAATGTATCGCCTTGTTCCAACTCCAGTTGACGAAAATCCATTTCCAAGCGACTGTCCATGCCCATGGCTCGAGACAAATAGGTAGTATCTTTATTAATAATGGTGCAATGGTCTTGGGTTAAACATTCAAAGTGATCGCCTCGCAATCTGTAAATACGAGTATCGCCCACATGAAAAATATAGGCTTGTTGGGATTTTAAAATTAAGGTACTTAGAGTGCTAACATGGCCTTTAATCTGGCTTTGCCCCACCAGCCAGCGGTTCAGAGCGGAAAGTATTTTTTGTCCGGCAGTCTTCACGGACCAAGCATCCGGTGTACCGTAATAATCTGAAATAAAATTACGAACACAAGTTTCACTGGCTTCTTTGCCTGCCTCGGCAGCACTCACGCCATCGGCAATAACCGCAACAATACCTTTAATGGTTAGGGCCGGTTGATCGGGTATACGCACACCAATGCAATCTTCATTCTGCTGCTTTTTACCCGCGTCCGAGCATTGGCCCACGGTGACTTTAAGTTGCGCATCTAGATACAAACTCATCCCCTTTTTATGTGCCAATTAAAAAACAATATTAAGGCCGTATTGAGCGGTAGCCATCTCTAAAAATCAACCACCCTTATTATTATTTTTTCGAACTGACTTGAAATCAAAAAGCCTCATTACTCATCATTCAATCACAATGGGCAACAAGGCTTTAAATTAACACCAACACCGATACAAAACAGGCCTTAAGCGCTTAAGAAATCTCAATTAATTCCACCGTGCCATCTTCATTAATTTCCGCCATATGCCCCTTTGGTTCATCAAGGAAAATAGCAATTAGGGTAAATACAGCAATTGAACTGAGCGCAATCACCGTAAAGAAAGTTTGCGCATCACTTAACGAAAATACCAACAAGAAAGTCGCTGCGCCTACGTTGCCATAGGCCCCTGTCATACCGGCAATTTGCCCGGTTAAACGACGCTTAATTAAAGGCACCACCGCAAATACGGCTCCGGCTCCGGCTTGTACCGCAAATGAACATGGAATCACCACGGCCAGTACATGAAGAGTGCTCCAGCTGCCGTCCATTAAGCTCATGAAATAATATCCCAGGCTAGATCCTGTCAACATAACCAGCAAAGCCAGTCGGCGTCCAAGCTTATCACTGAAGTATCCACCCAGCGGGCGAGCAAACAAGTTCATGGCCATGAAGCTGGCAGCAATGGCGGCACACTTGGCCAACGACCATTCAGGGAAAATACTGGTAAATTGCAGCGCTAGCATGGAAACCACCGCCACTTCAGAACCAAAGGTCACCATGTAAGCCAGGTTTAATATGGCAATTTGCTTAAATTTATATCGATGTAATTCAGGAATTTCAGTATTAAGGTTTTCTTTGTTCACCGAATAAATTTTATAAACCTGCTGTAAAAAATACGCCGCCAAAAATACATACAAGCCATAAGTAAAGCCTTCGCTTAATAAACCAATGCCCGCAGGGGATAAACGCCAGCTTAAAATTGCCAAGGCCACAAACATGGGCGCTGTCATGAGTATGTATAAAAAGAAATCAAATTTACTGGTGACTTCCATGGCGCCCATTTTTTTAGGGCTAAAGTAAGTACTGCCTTTTGGGGTATTGCTTACAAAACGATAAAACACAAAGGCGTAAACAATGGCCACAACACCACCGCTGGCCACCGCATAACGCCAGCCTTCCTCACCGCCAATTGTTGCTGCCAAGGCAGGTAGAATGAAACCGGCGGCGGCAGCACCAAAGTTACCCCAACCACCATATATGCCCTGAGCAGTACCGGCTTGTTTCACCGGGAACCACTCTGTCATCAAGCGAATACCAATCACAAAGCCCGCACCAGAGAAGCCCAACAGGAATCGCATTAAGGCTAACTGATTGTAGTTCTGCGACATGGAGAACCCCAAACACAGGATGCCACTAATAATTAAGATCGCGGTAAACATCAGGCGTGGACCGTACTTGTCCACCAGCATGCCCACTATGGTTCTGGCTGGAATGGTTAACGCCACGTTCAAAACCAGCAAAGCTTTGGCTTGGCCATCGGTAAGTTGGAAATACTCTTTAATCAGCGGCATTAAGGATGCGTGACAAAACCACATAAAAAAGGTGATGAAAAAAGCTATCCACCCCAAGTGTAAGACGCGGATCTTTTGATCCTTTAAATTGAAAACGTTAAAGCCGGGATCGCTCATAATGCAGGTCCTGAATTTTAATTTGTATTAAGGGTTATAAGTTTATACTGAACTTTTGCAAGCCTTGTGCCAAACACGTAAAGCATTGATTTCAATAGATTTTAAACTTAACCAACAAGAAAATGCACCAAATAAAAGCACTCATACCCAATTGTGATTATAGCCTAGGCACCATAATGATGCGTGCCCTAAGGGATACCCATGATGGCGTATCCCATCTTGAGTATTGCGAATTGAATGTTCATTTTAGCCAAGTAATTAGCCGTCGTTTTAACTCACTTGGAAGCGATTAATTTCCAACCCAACTATCTAAGATTTATCACCTGCATGACTACATTTAGGTAAAGTAAAACCAGCTGAATATCGCAGCTGTGGTGCACCCCTGGTTTCATTGTGGTGCGAACAAGCTTTAACGCCACCACTAGCCCCTACCAAGCCCTTTAAAATCAAGCACTTACAAAATGGCCTCATAATTGCTTAAAAGGCAGCAATAATATTTAAAGTTTAGAGGCAGTCCCATGAGTCAATCCACATTGAGGAGTAATTTCCTTTCCTTTAAGGGTAGAGCCAAAATACTCCATATGACCTGGTTTGCTTTTTTTGTAACCTTTTTAGTGTGGTTTAGTCATGCGCCCTTGCTGGCCGTGATTCAAGAAACCATGGGGCTGACCGATCAGCAAATTAAAACCTTGTTGATCTTGAACGTAGCGTTAACCATTCCAGCTCGGATTATCACCGGCATGCTGGTAGATGTGTATGGACCCAGGAAAACCTATTCGGTCATGCTGGTCGCCACAGCAGGTTTGTGTTTCTTATTTGCCCTATCTACCACGTTTGAAATGCTGGCATTGGCCCGCTTCTTAATGGGTTTTGTTGGCGCCGGGTTTGTAATTGGTATTCGCATGATCAGTGAATGGTATCCTGCCAATCAACTAGGTTTAGCCGAAGGCTTGTATAAAGGTATGGGCAATGTGGGTTCTGCGGTGGCCGCGGTTACTCTACCTACTTTGGCTTTAATGTTTGGCGGTGATGACGGTTGGCGCTATGCCACCGCTATTACCGGTTTAATCGCCTTGGTCTTTGCCGGTGTTTATTACATGAACGTAACCGATACCCCAGAAGGCTCTACTTATTTCAAACCTAACAAATCAGGTGGCTTAGAATTAACCAGTAAACGTGATTTCTACTTCTGCTTGCTTATGAACATCCCCATGTATGCCGCCCTTGCGGTATTAACCTGGAAAGTGACTGGCCTAGGATTAATAAGTGAAACGGCCGCCTATATTATTTACGCAGTATTAGTGGGCTTGTATCTGTTTCAAGCCAGCCAGCTATATAAAGTAAACAAGGAAATGTTTGAAACCCCGGTCGATGAAGTACTGCAATACAAGTTCAAACAAGTGGCAATATTAAGCATTGCCTACGCCGTAACCTTTGGTACCGAACTTGCCGTGGTATCCATGCTGCCCTTATTTTTTAAAGACGTCTTTTTAATTCCCATGGCACTGGCCGGCATCTTTGGTGCATGCTTTGCTGTGGTAGATGTTTTCTCATGCCCATCGGGTGGATTCATTAGCGATAAATTTGGTCGTAAGAATTCATTAGTGATTTTATTATGCGGCGCTTCAGTTGGTTTCTTTGCCATGTCACAAATTACCGCCGATTGGCCAATTGCGCTGGCAGTGGCCACCATGATGGTGAGTTCTTTCTTCCTGGGTGCAGCCGCTGGTTGTATCTTTGCTGTGGTACCTTTAATCAAGCGTCGCTTAACCGGACAAATTGCCGGCATGGTAGGGGCTTACGGAAATATTGGTGCGGTATTATTCTTAACCGTATTTTCATTTGTCAGCCCTTCGGTATTCTTCTTAACCATAGCCGGAGGCATTGCCTTCGCAGCCGCTTGCACCATGTTTTTAGAAGAACCCAAGAGCACCATGGCCGAAGTAATGCCAGATGGCACCGTGCAGTTTATTGACGTGCACTAATTAATTTCAGACGTTAACATTGCCAACCTTTGGAGCATCCTTGGGTTGGCATTTTTTTGGGTGTTTTACACGGATTTATGGAGCTAACCGAATGGCAGATCACCTGGAAGCCGAATTAACCTTTACCGTGGCGCAACGCTCGGTAGCAGGTGTTAAGCCTGATAACGAAGATGCCATTGGTATCCGCATTCCCAAGTCGACTCTGTTAAGTAACAAGGGTGCGGTAGCGGTCATTGCCGACGGCGTCAGTGCGGCTGAAGCAGGTAAAGAAGCCAGTGAAACCTGTGTTCATAACTTCCTCTATGATTATTATTCCACTCCCGATAGTTGGGGCGTAAAAAAATCCACCTCACAAGTCTTAACGGCACTTAATCGCTGGTTATTTAGCCAGGGTCGCCAGTACAGCGATGCTAAAAAAGGTTATGTGAGTACCTTTAGTTCGATCATATTTAAATCTCAAACTGCCCATATTTTTCACGTGGGCGATTCACGCATATACCGGCTGCGTAATGGCGACCTTGAACAAGTCACCCGCGACCACACCACTTATATTAACAAAGAGCAATCTTACCTTTCACGAGCCATGGGTTTGGATGTAAAGCTCGATATGGATTATCGCCTTTTGGATTTGGAAAGCGGCGATATTTTCTTTTTAAGTACCGATGGTATTCATGATTTCATTAAAGACTCTGACATTCGCCTTGCGCTAAAAGCGTTAGCCAATGAAGAAAGTGAACAGGTGTTTGAAGACTGTTGCAACTCGTTAATTGAAATGGCCCTGGCCAATAACAGTGGCGATAATCTAAGCTGCCAAATTTTGCGCATTGATAATTTACCCAGCCAAAGTAAGGGTGACGCCAGTAGAAAATTGTCTGAACTGCCCTTCCCACCGGATTTATCCAAGGGCGTGATATTAGACGGCTACAGAATAGAGAAAAAAATACACGACAGTAATCGCAGCCAAATTTATTTAGTGACCGACATCGAAAGTGAAAAACGCTTTTGCATGAAGACGCCCTCGGTTAATTTTGATGACGACCTTGCCTATATTGATCGCTTTATTATGGAGAGTTGGATTGGCAGCCGCATCAATAACCCCAACGTAATAAAAGTAGTTGAAACCAACCGCAGTAAATCTTGCCTGTATTATATAACCGAATATGTGGATGGCTTAACGCTAGAGCAGTGGATAAAAGAAAACCCCACACCTGCGGTTCAGGATGTGGTGTATTTAGTTCAGCAAATTGTGAAAGGGTTAACCTCCATGCATCGCCGTGAAACTCTGCATCAGGATATTAAGCCCGGTAATATCATGATTGATAAAAATGGCCAGGTAAAAATCATTGATTTTGGTTCCTGCTATATAAAAAGCATTGCCGAAATTGCTACCCCATTTGAACGCGATGGAATTCTAGGTACCGCCAGTTATTCAGCTCCTGAAGTGGTGTTAACGGCCCAGAGTACCGTGCAGTCGGAAGTATTTTCATTGGCGGTCATTGTTTATGAAATGCTCACAGGTAAAAAACCATTTTCCGGAAAACTCAATGAATGTCGAACTGCCAAGGCTTACTTAAATACCAAGTACATTCCCTGTTATGAACAAAACCCGCTGGTGCCTATCTGGATGGATGGCGCGGTAAAAAAAGGTCTACGTTTTAAACCAGAGCGCCGTTATGAAGAGGTGGCTGAATTTTTACATGAATTGCAAAAGCCCAATCCTAAATACAAAAGAGATCACAATGCCGTTTTGATGGATAAAAATCCGGTATTATTCTGGCAAGTGACGTCGGGTATCTTATTTACCGCTCTTTGTATCTCTTTGCTCTATTAAATTGATTGCGTTTTAGCCGTAAGGATTTAATGAAGCCTATCCTTACGGCTAAAACGCAAACCAGTATTAACTCACTTGAATCAATTCAACTGACCCGTCTTCATTAATTTCAGCCACATGGCCCTCAGGCTCTTCTAAAAACTGTACCGCTATAAAAATAAAGGCCGCACAGGCCGCAATCACCATGAAAAAAGTACTGTAATCAACAAAGGATAATATCGTTAAGAAGATCACCGCCCCCACATTACCGTAAGCACCTGTCATGCCCGCTATTTGCCCTGTCATACTGCGCTTCACCAGCGGCACCATGGCAAATACCGCGCCCTCGCCAGCTTGCACAAAGAAGGAACACGCCATGGTGGCCATGACTGCAAGTGGAATCCACCAGTTACCTTCAATCTGGCTTAATACCAGGTAGCCCATTGCCAAACCACAAATTAAAATAGACAAGGTTTTACGGCGACCAAACTTATCGCTTAACCAGCCACCGCCTGGGCGAGCCACCAAATTCATGAAGGCAAAACCCGAAGCCAATAAACCCGCCATAACAGCGGACAAACCTTCAAAAGTATCCATAAAATAAAGTGGCAACATAGACACTACCGCCAATTCAGAACCAAAGGTTACAAAATAAGCCAGCTGTAAAATAGCCACTTGTTTAAACTTGTATTGCTGAATTTCAGGTACAGGGTTAGCAAGGTGCTCTTTATTGGCGTTAAATATTTGCTTGGTTTGATAAAAAAACAACACCACTAAAACCAGGTAAATAGCCATTGAAGCGGTTTCACCTAATAAACCTAAATTAGTGGGCGATAGCTTCCAGGTTAAAACCGCCAGGGCGATGTACATGGGGATGTTCATGGCCAAATAAAAATACAAATCTTTTTTACTGCTAACTTGTAAACCGCCATTTTTTTTAGGTTTAAAATAAGTGGAGCCTTTAGGCGTATTGCGCGCGACCTTAAAGAAAATAAATCCGTAAATAAAAGCAATCAATCCCGTGCTCATAATCGCATAACGCCAGCCATCCTCTCCGCCAAACATCAGTGCTAGTGTGGGTAAGAGCATGGCAGATGCCGCAGAACCAAAGTTCCCCCAACCACCATAAACCCCTTCTGCTACCCCCACTTCCTTGGCTGGAAACCACTCCCCCACAAGGCGAATACCAATTACAAAACCCGCACCAACAAAACCCATTAGGAAACGAAATATGGCCAATTGTTCATAATTCTGCGATAAGGAAAACGCCGCACATAAAATGCCTGTCATCCATAATAATCCGGCATAAACATGTCTGGGTCCAAATTTATCCACCAACATACCAATGATAATTCGTGCAGGTATGGTCAAGGCTACATTCAAAATCAATAAGGCTTTCACTTGCTGAGTGGTTAAATCAAATGCTTCTTTTATAAACCCCATTAAGGGGGCATGGTTAAACCACACAACAAAGGTTAAAAAAAATGCAAACCAACTTATGTGTAGCATTTTAATTTTTGGCTCGTTTACCTTAAGCAAATTAAGTCCTGTTTCTGACATCAGGCTTTTCTCCTAATAAAATTCAAAATTGAAGAATTACAAAGTTGAATCTTCACAAGAGCAGCCTCTGTGCCAAGTCATGAACAACAAATAAAAATCCGCCCACTTTCTTGATTTGCATCAGGCCAGTGCAATATTTCACATTTAATTGTTCAACAAATTAAACTGGCGCACCAAATAAAAACAGGTTCAAAATACCTTCTTAAGGCTGGGGTGATAATCGTGCATTCTATATGCACCAGAAAATCATCAACCTTTCTCATTCGCTCTTTTTTATGACATTCACAGACGAAAATTAAGCGCCTATATTTAACATTTTATATTTTTTTGTTTTATTTTCGTGCGTAAAGACAATTAACAATTAGCTAACCACTCATTTTTATTACTTCTAAAAAATGGCATGGCTGTTGCTCACATCAATGTAACAATAAGCCACAAAACATTTTCAAATTAAAAGTTGGCACAGACATTTTTATAAAGAACTAGAAGAATGATTTTTATAAAAAATTAAAACCACACAGGAAATAAAATGAAACCATTAAGTAAGACACTAATAGCCGGCACCATAAGCGCTCTATCTTTTAGCTGTGCCATGTCGGCACAAGCACAGAGTATTAATGAGCTGATTAACAAGAGTGAGCTCAACTTCAATTTTCGCTTGCGCAGTGAAAGCGTTGACCTTGACAACAACACAAGTAAATCGGCCTTGGCCAACACATTAAGATCCCGTATTACTTTTCAATCCACTGAACTTTACGGGCTATCAATATTAGTTGAAGGGGATAACACCCTACATCTAACCGATGAGTTTTATGACAAAGATGGCCCTAACCAGGGAAACTATGATGTGGTACTGGATCAAGAAACGACTCAGCTCAATCAGGCCTACATTCAATACCAGGGATTTAATTCTAGCCTAAAAGCCGGCAACCAAAGAATCAACATTGATAATCAGCGCCACGTGGGGGCAGTGGCATTTCGCCAGGACGAAGCCACCTTTGATGCCATATCGGTTACCAATAAATCCATAGACAACACTACAATTTATTTAGCTCTTGCCAATAATCGCAACACCATCACCAACGCCAACACCCAGGAAGACATTCATTTACTTAATGTTAAATACACCATCTATAAAGATGCATCCGCCAGTGTTTATTATTACGGCATTGATGATACGAATGTAGAAAACTCAGGAGTGGACTTTGACACCCTGGGTTTACGTACACTAGGCTCTGTTGGCGGCATCTTACTGGAGGCCGAATTCGCTAGTCAAAATAAAACCACCAACACGGCCGATACCACTTCGCTTTATTACAACTTGTCTGTGGCTAAAAAAATATCAGGGATAACCACAAAACTGGGTTATGAAGTATTTGGCAGCGATGATGGTAAAGCCGCTTTTTCCACTCCCTTGGGAACCAACCATAAATTCTTTGGCTGGTCAGATAAGTTCTTAACCGGAAATGGTAATGACGGCATTAAAGATTTAAATGTTAGCGCTGTCACTACAGTAAACAATATAAAACTGGCGGCACAACTTCATAAGTTTGATGCATCAAAAGGTAACGATGATCTGGGCTCGGAAGTAGGGTTTCTAGCAGCGAGACAATTTGGAAATTTTTCCACCAGCTTTAAAATGGCGCAATATTTTTCCACAAAAGAAAGCGGGTCTGTAGACATCACTAAGTTTTGGCTAACCGCCAGCGCCAAATTTTAAGTGAATATCATTTCAACTAGCCACCAGACAATCCACTGCAGGGTAAGCTCAGCTAACCCATAATCATGAAACTCAATACCCCCGGTTACTAATTGTGGGGTATTGATAAGCTATTTAAATAGGATTGAAATAGCTTCAATTCCAGAAAGCATTTTTCAATTCAATAAAAGGCTGAAAAAGTGAAAACCTTTATCTATATCACCTGTTTGTTAATGG